>OLIT01000019.1_pt1 | contig 192738 bp, 145 predicted proteins | sample 1601341 | NCBI WGS metagenome assembly OLIT01 (sample SAMEA2452121, study PRJEB22498) | human gut metagenome | biome: human feces; feature: human gut; material: feces | place: Australia | collected 2012
AGTTTACACTAAAATGTTCTTATTTTATTGTCAAAAAAGTACGATTAAATTCAACAAAAAAATAAAAAACCTTAAAAGTTGAATTTACTTTTACACTTGAGCTTTAAAATAAGTGATATTAAAAGTTCGTTTATTGTTAGTTGGGAGAAGTATTTAAATAGATTAATAAATATTGTCTTGGGAGTAATATTTTTTTTGAATAAAAGGATAGTTTATCTAATAGGTTATAGTAAAAAACGAATAGAAAATGTAAGGATTGATAAAACAACATAAAATATAATAGCTGGTAATAATGGTTAATTACCTCGACCAAAGCTTCTTATCGTGGATTATTAAGAAGTATTGCAAAACAAAAATGATACCCTATTGCAATGATATTAATTTATTTAAGATATATTCTCTTTTATTTATAGTGAGTGAACTACATGGATAACCAATATAATAATTCTAATTTTCTGCTTTACGAGAAAACCGTCTCAGAAGTTTTAGAGTTGCTTTAAAATCGGAAAAATTGTGTGTACACACAATAAAACCGATTTTGGCGATAAGTAGAAAAGAATATTTCAATCAATTAATAAAAGCTAAAAACAATGGCTTTGCTAAAGTTGTGGCAGGAATTAGAAGATGTGGTAAGTCTTATTTACTTAACACTATTTTTACAGAGCATCTTGTAAAGTCTGGAGTAAAAAATCAAAACATCATCTTTATTGACTTAACAAAAATTTCTAATAGTAATTTTTGAGATCCAATTAATTTATATAATCATATATTAGAACTTACTAGTTCAAATGAAGGAATTAGTTAAATAATAATTGATGAAATTTTGGAAGTATTTCCCTTAATCAATTTATCATTAACGGATGGAAAGCATATTAAGGCTAACTCTAATGATGAAGAAGTGATTATTTTTGTTGATGCTATACTAGATTTAGCTTCTAAAGATAATACTGATATATATGTTATAGGCAGCAATTCAAAGTTGTTACTTACAGACATAATTACTGAATTTAGAGATAGACATGGTTTGCTGTTTGATTTTTTGTTGCGTTATATTAAATAATTATAAGCGTTGGTTACATAAATTAATTTATTTGATACTGTGTAATTGAATAGCAAAAATTAAGATAATCTTCGTATTTTTATTAATTTACTTGCGTAAAAATTTAACTCCGATATGATATATCTACAAATTAACATAAAAGGAGGGAACAACCTTGAAATTTCGAAAATCTTTTTTGCTACTTGTTCTTACAAGTGGTGCTTTACTTGCATCGTGTAATCCAGAAACACCAATTGAAGATCCAGTTGATCCACCAATTGATGATCCAAATGACGATCCAACTGATGAGCCATCAGAACCTGAAGATCCAATAGTTTTTGAAGAACCAGATTATGATGCTGATTTACTTGGAACTTTCTATAGTCGTAGTGGAGTTTTAGATATCGAAGCTAATTCTTTGACGTTAAAGGGGGAAGAAGAATTAACACTTAAACCTACTAGTATTGAAGAAATTACCGATAATAATGCTATTCGAAGTGCTGTTTTTTATGAAGATGAAACCACAAACGAGACTTATCGTATCCACCTTAATTATGAAGAAAAGATGGAATTATCACTTGAAAAATTAGATGGAGAAGATTATGTCTTAGTTGATGATTTTTTATGCCTGCAATCGATGAATTTGTAGGAGCATATTCTGGTTATGGAGATCATAGCCTTTGGAATACTCTTTTAATAATTGGCGGAGAGTATTCTGATGTTTACGACAATTTCTTAGTGAATTTTGCTGGTGCTAATAATGCTTATAACAAAACCATGTATTATGCAAAATCATATTATCAAGTTGTAAGCGGTGAAAGGAAATTAATGATTGATATTCTTGATTATGAAGACGAATATCTTTATTACTCTTTATATGCAACGGTAGAGAATAATGTAACTAATTTATGGGATGTATCTGTTCCAGATTACGCCTCGTATATGAGTGACTTTGGTTTAATTTTTAATACTTACTTTGTTAATAGTGAAACAACTCTTGCTTTTGGCTATGAAACTGATGATTGGTCAGCTTTAAAAGGGGATAAAGTCACAATTGGAGAAGAAGAATTCACTATATCTTTTGGCCATGACACAAGTACATATTATATTCTTAAAAATGAAACAAGAGAGTTAACTATTAAGCCTTACTATCATGGAATTAAAGTAACTGAAAATGGTGAAACAAAGTCATATCCAATTAATGATTTTTCACATTTAGATGGAACATATAAAGATTCTGAAATTGAATTTAGCTTTGATTCTTATTCTGAAGAAGTAAAAGTAAACGGCCAAGTAGTCCCGTTTGAAAAGAAGGTAGTTGATGGAAAACTAGGAGTTAGTGTTACAGTTAATGGAAATGAACATTTCTTCTCAGAATTTAAAGATAATATCGCTATTACTGTTCAAGTTGGTGATACATCACGCTATTTAGTTGCATACGATACTTTCTTAGGTAATTTTAAGCATGATTATGAAGCAGTCGTTGATGGAGTTTCTGATACTTTATCAATTGGTGATGATTTTGAAGTTACATATCTAGGTAAAAAAGTTGATGCCAATTTGGTTTATGATCCATTAGCAGAATTTCCATCAGTTGTTTTTGAGCTTGATGGGAAAACATATGTCTTCTCAATTGTTGAATTAAACAACGAAATTTATTCTTTAACTGTTGATGGAAATACTAAATATTTCTTTACAGATACAATTTTTGAAGGTTTAAGAAAAGAATATACTTCAGGAAAAGGCGATATCACCATTAGTGGAACAAACATTAACTATTTAGGTGACACAGCAAAAATTGATGTTAAACCATTATATGATTCTGACTCATTCGTAAATAATGTTGCTGTATATTTCACAACTGAAAGTGGAGAAGAACACTCGCTAATTTACTATAAATACGGAATGATGACTGATTATTTAGTAGATAATCCAAATCCAATTGAAACTTATATTAGTCAAGAAGATTTTGATGACTTAGTTGGCCGTTATGTCTTTACTGGTACATATGGAGATGAAGCGTTTGAATTAACAAGTGATGGAAAATTCTATGCTGACGTATTGAATGAAACTGGCGATGGTCTAGTTCTCCACCAAGAAAAGGATTACCACGTTGGTGTTTCTTTACTTGCGAATGGCACAAGCCAATTAACTCTTCAATTCTACCATAATGGAATTTGGGTATATCTATATAAGAATGCATATTCAGTGACTTGCTTTGAGACTAGATATACCGATGAAAGACTTCATGCTGTAAATGGAACATATGCAAGTGCTAATAATGAAAGTGTAATCTTTATTAATCGTGATAAGTTATATGTTGATGGTACAGAAGCAACCATTAATTCATTAAGTGGAGAATTAAAAGCCGATGGAGTAATCGCTTTAAATGTTACTGTAAGTGGCGAAACTAAAGATTTAGAATTTACTTTAGATTCTTCAATGAATGTTAGTAGTGTTAGCTTTGGTGAAGAGACTCTTACCGATACTAAACTCGATTTAGATGTTTTTAAAGGAACTTATACTGATGCAAGTGGCAATATCTTTGCTGTAAATGATTTTATAGGATTAGGCGGAGCAGTAGACGGGCTTACCATTAAAGTAACTCCAACTAGCGGCTTTGCTATTGATTATACTGACTACACAGTTGTAAGCAGAAATGGTAATTTAGCCTTAAAGGTAGCTGGATTAGGCGTAGATTATTACTTAATTTACAATGGCGAAAAGGTTACAGCAGAGAGCGAATCAAGCCTTCCTCCAATTCCACCTTTACCGCCAATGTAACTATTATTGTAAGAAGTTAAAGCTCTTTGAAATATTAAGAGCTTTTCTTTTTGGCTAATGTGTTTATTCGACCCCATTTATATTTTCATTGTGATTAAGAGTAGAATCTTTATATTGGCTTTCAATTAACTGTAAGTTTTAAAATTTCAACAAAATAATACAAATTAGTATTTTATTAGTAGTTTTATAGTATTAAATAAGTAGTAAATTATGGATATAAGTAATAAAAAAACTATTCATATAAGCCGAATAACATTAAGAAGGTATTAAGATAAGTTCTATATATATTATTAAACTTATTTTCTTTAGATAAAATTAAAAAATAGGTGAAAGGAGTGTTCGTATTCGTGTTGAAACGAACATGCTAAATAATTATGAAGAAAAGAAAATTTTTATGGGCTTTAATGCCTGCTGTTTTGATGTTAACAGGATGTGGTAATACTACTGAGAAAGTTGAATTGCCAGAAATTAGTAGCGTTGAGAAAACTGGAACTGATGGTACAACTGATACTTACACTATAACTTATAGTGATGGATCGACTAAAACTTTTACAATGCCAGCTGAAGTAGATCCTAATAAACCAAATTATGATACTACAAACGCGACAGTTACTCGAGATGCTTTGAATGATATTCAAGGTAGAATTGATTTAGATGGTACATTAACCATTTTTGCTGGAGATGAAACAGCACAAGGTAGTGATACAACAATTGATGTAACATTTACTGAAGATGCTTACTATTATTCTTCTGTTGATGATTTAGGCCAAGAAAATACTGGCAATATCTTTAAAGTTGGCGGAAATGCAGTTATTGCAGGTGTTAATCTACAAAATGAATTAGTTTTTACTGCAATGACTGATGACGAAGGTAATGTTAGCCCTTGGAGCGAATATGAAAATCCTTTTAAGGATCTAACTGTCTACGATTTTGTTGCTGTAGAAGGCGAACCTGGGACTTTTGAGTTAAGACTTGATATACCTCATGTTAAAGAGATGGCAATTGAAATGACTGCTAGAATTTCAAATTATCTCTTCCCAGATTTAACTAGTTTCTGTTTTAAATTAACAAATGGCGAGATCAGCGAAGTTGCATTTGAAACACCAACTTTTGAGTCTTATTTCGGTACTGAACGTTATGTTGGAAGTTTTAAAGTTGTCGCTAGTGGAAGCGAAGTTGAAGATTTGACTTATCCAGAGGTTTTACCTACTCTTGCAGAACATGAAACATTATTGACTGCTTTAACTGAAATTAATACAAGTGCATTAAAAGTAAAATATGAGCAGCTTGATAAGATGTCATCGGATGAAGCATGGGAAGAGGCTTACCTTTCTTATGATAATGAGTGTTATTTTGATAAAACTGCATACTATTCCTATGATAATTTATATGGAGTAGGCTATGGTGCAATAGTTCTAAACGGAAATACATATGAAGTCGATTATGATTCTGAAACTGACGTTTATACAAGAAGTTTTTACCCAACTTTAGATTCTGAAGGTAATGCCATGACTGATTTAACTTCAGCTAGAGGAAATTTCCTAATAGCTGCACCAGAACACTTTACTGTTATTGACGATAAGCATTTTGAAATAACTGGCGTATATGCAGGAACAGTGGCTTATTATTTTGATGTTATGGGTAATCCATTTTCAGCTAGTATGACTAAAGTTACAGTTACTTTAAATGATGACTATAAAGTTAGTGAAATTACTTTTACAGATGAGTTATTTACCTTGGTAACTATGACTTTTGAGCAAATTGGCGGAACATTAGAAATGCCATTTACTGTAGAAGATTTAGTTATAGAAGCAGATCCGTTTACTTCTTTAATACATACTTATGAGTATAACGATGAAGCTGGCGATTCGCATAGCGTTGTTGTTAATAGTATAACTGATATAAAAGTCGATGGAGAAACTGCAAAGAATATTGCTTTTGATGGTGATAGTGAAGTAGTTTTTGAAGTTGGAGATTATACATATTCAATAAACTATTTTAGTTATAAGAGTGAATACTATACTTTATCAATTGAAGGACCTAATGATTTTTACGAGTATTATTCTAGTGCTTCATATGATGGTAGTTTGACTGTTAAATAATCGTTGAATAGAAATAAAAATTAACTGAATTTGTTTTGTGTTAAGTAATGGTGTGCACAATTTCTGGTTGCATTTCATTACAAAAGGGAAGGAGAGAGTTCGCTTTCAATGTTAGAGAAAATAAAGATTAAAAAATTCGACGAAGAAAGATTTTAAAGTCTTTATGTAAAAAAGGAGGTTCTTGAACAGAGCTCATTTAAGAGATTAGGTAAATTTGTTGGAAGTTGTGTATCTAATCTCTTTTATCTTCCGATTCTTATAATTGCATTTTTGAGTTTTGCCGATTTATGCAATCTTTATTTAGTATATTTTTATCTTATTCTATATTTTTGTTTCTGTGTGAAATTAATTCGACTTTTAAACTGATCAGAAGAATGAAGAAGCTAGATATATTTAAGGACCAAAAATATATTTTGAATAAGATTTATTTAAATTCATTACTGCTTGTGTTTGCCATTATATTTGAAGTGCTTATGAATTTAACACCAATAATGTTTAATTTTGAGCAATACATGATAGTTAAAATTGTTTTTACTTTTCTGATTTATTGGCCATTAATTTGTTATTTATATGAATGAGCTAACCAAGAAGTTATTATTGGTATAGGTAAGATTCATACAAGGAAAGAAACAAGAGCAGATAACCTAAAGAAAATGTCAGAAGAGAAGAAAGCTGGTGGAATTGGTCCAATTGCTTTAAGAGATGAGTTAACAGAAGAAAATAATGACGAACCTTTTTAACATCTTCAAAAGCTTTAGAAGTTTATAATATTTTTATGGATAAAAAATATGATGAAAAAGTATTTTTTGATGAATATGTAGATAAAGATGCTTTATATAGATTAAGCACCAGTGAAATTACTAAAGTCATCACTGGTTCAGTTGCTAGTCTACTTTATTTTCCTAGCTTAACTTTAGTCTTGTTTAGTTTTGCCGATATATGTAATTTGAACTTTGTTTTTAATATTGTTTTCTTTTGTTCTTCAATCTTCTTTTTAATCCTTTATTTAAATTCTTTAAGGAAAATATTAAAAAGAGATAAACAATTTTCTATTTTTAAAGATCCTAGCTATTTAAAAAGAAGAGAAGTGGTTCACTCAATCTTTTTATTGTCTTCGATAGTTATACTTATTCATATAAATTTGACTTATATTCTTTTTGATTTCCAACTATTTATGATGCTTAAACTGATTTATTCAATTTTAGTTTATTTTCCGGTTAATGCATGTTTATTTGCCTCAACTCATGAAGAGGTGCTAAGAGGCATTGCAAAAGTTAATCTTATGAAGCTAGAAAAAGAAAAAGAACAAAAGAATAAAATTAAAGATGAAGTAGATATTATTGGAATTAGAGATACTTTTGATAATAATGATAGAAATTGCTAATATTTCGCTATTTAAGTAATTTTTTGGTTCTTTTTTAGCAGTTAATCAGTATTAATCTAGTAGTTGGTTGAATTAATTTACCTTTATTTAAATAATCCGTTTTCACTAAACCATAACATTAACTGAAATTAAGTTTTTACGAATTCTATGAATCTATGTTAAAACATTGCAAGACTTGCAAAAATTTTAGCTAGGAGTTTGGGTGATATGGTAGAAAGGAATAGATATTTAAGAAAATTGATTGATAAAATGGATAACGGCATGATTAAGATCGTTACTTGCGTTAGAAGATACGGTAAGTTACAGTTATTCTATAAGTTTTAATAAATATTTAATTGAACAAAACGTTCAGCCTCCTTCTATTATTACCTTATAGTTAGACGATTGGTTGAACCTAAAACATATGAATCAAGATGTTTTATGTTAATACATTCATGAGAAATTTTTATGTCTATACTTTTTGATAATATTAAATGAAGTTTAAATATTGTCTTTATATCAATTTTTCTTATATAAAGATTTAATTAGATTAAGAAATTATTTAAGCTTAAGTATTTAATTTTTTTGGGTCTACAAAAAACCCAGGAATTTTGTGAAATTGAAGCCCTTAAAACCTAGGAAAAATGTGAAAATAGGTAGTGAAAAAGTTAGGAATTTTGTGAAACAAATACTTTTTATAATTATTTTAATGTAGCAAAATATTAATAAAGATAGGCATTATTATGATAGTTTTAAAAAGAAAAATAGATAACTATTTAAGAGAATGGAAATTAAATAAAGAACATGTTCCACTAATTGTTAAAGGCGCAAGACAAGTTGGAAAAACTTTTTCAATTAGGGAATTTGCTAAGAAGAATTATTCATCTTTTATTGAAATTAATTTTATTTCAGATTTTCAATATCGTGATATTTTTGATGATGGTTTTGATATTGATACAATAATTAAAAGAATTTCTTTTAAAGATAATAATGTTAATTTTATTCCTCGCCAGACTTTAATTTTCTTTGATGAAATTCAAGTTTGTCCTAATGCTGCGACAAGTTTAAAGTTTTTTAAAGAAGATGGACGATTTGATGTTATTTGTTCAGGATCATTAATGGGCTTTTAACTGATAGATATTTATTATAAAAATTTATAAAATATTATTTAATTTTTATATAAAATGTGTTAAAAAAAACTATGAGAAAATTAGTTAATATAAGCGAAGCAGCACAAATATTGGGTGTAACCACAACAACGCTTCGAAATTGGGATAAAAAAGGTTTATTAAAACCAGATGAACTTACAAAAGGCAATGCAAGACGCTATAGAATTGAATCTTTAAGAAATGTTAATAGAAATATTATATTTACTAAAGATGATTTAAAAACTATCGCATATGCGCGTGTTTCTTCACATGATCAAAAGGAAGATTTAAATAGGCAAGTCCATTTATTAGAACTTTATTGCTCAAAACATGGCTATAAATATGAAGTAATCCAAGACATTGGCTCTGGAATGAATTATTATAAGAAAGGCTTGACTAAACTTATTGATTTAATTTTAGACAATCAAGTTCAAAGACTTATACTTACACATAAAGATAGACTTTTGCGTTTTGGTGCAGAATTAGTGTTTTCTATATGTGAAGCAAAAAATGTCGAAGTTATCATAATTAACCAAGGCGATGAAGCTCCTTCATTTGAAGAAGAATTAGCTGAAGATGTTTTAGAGATAATTACAGTATTTTCGGCTAGATTATATGGAAGTCGAAGTAAAAAGAACAAAAAACTTATTAGTGATTTGGAGAAAGTAGTTGAAACAGATATCACAAGAAGTCAGAATAAATCCGAATAATATACAAAAGACTTATCTTGCAAAATGTTTTGGTTGTAAGCGCTTTGCCTATAACTGGGGAGTTGAACAATATAACGAAAATGTTAGCAAGGGTATTTTTAAAAGCGGATATGATTTGAAAAAGGATTTTAATGCTTTAAAAGAAAGTAAGTTTCCTTTTGTTTATGATGTCACAAAATATGCTACACAACAACCATTTATAAATTTAAATAAGGCAATCAAAGATGCTTGGAAAAATAGGAAAAAAGGTGAACCAGTAAGACTTTCTTTTAAAAAGAAATCAAATCATGAAAGTTTTTATATTGGCGGTGATCAAATCAAAATCTTCACAAAACCCTATTCTAAAAAACAGTTTTTGAAAATCCCTCTACTCGACAAACCTTTAAAATTAACAGAGAAAATTAAATATAATGCCAAGATTTTATCTTGCACGATTTCTCACATTTACTCTTTATACTGCGTTTCTTTTACTTTTGAAATTTCAGAAGAAGAATTGATTAATGAAAAAGCCAAGCTAGCAAATTTAACTAATAAAGCAGTTGGAATTGATTTAGGAATCAAATCAGCATTAACACTTTCTGTACCAATCAATATTCACTTCCCAATAAAGATTAAAAAAGAAAACAGAAAGCTAATTAAACTTTCTAGACAACTTGATAGAAAAGTTCACCCAAGAACCAAAGGTGACACTACCAAGAAGTCAAAGAATTATTTAAAAGCAGCTTTTCGTTTACAAAAGCAATACATGCATATTTTCAATATGAAAAAAGATTTTATAGAAAAAGTTTCTTCGCTAATTGTGAGGAATTTTGACTATATTTGTATGGAAGATTTGAATGTACAAGGAATGCTTAAGAATCATCGTTTAGCTAAAGCAATAAGTAATGTCTCTTTTTATAAATTAAGGGAAAGAATTCACGAAAAATGCAATATGGTTGGTAAATTTTTTATTTTAGCTGATAGGTTTTTCCCTAGCACAAAAACCTGTTCATGTTGTGGTACTTATAATTCTCGCATCAAGTTAAGTGATCGCGAATTTAATTGTGATTATTGCGAAATTACAATTGATCGTGATTTTAATGCTGCGACCAATCTGCATAAATATTTAATTGGAAAAATAGGTAGAGTTACTGCCGAATTTACGCTTGCGGACTTAACGGCTCTGGAAAATGATTTTTGCATAAATCATTTACCAACCAGTAAGGTTGAAACAAGAAATCAATATAATTTTTGTAATTATTTATAAGAATTTATAAATTTGATATAACGGTATTAATTATAAAGAAATTGAATCCAATAGTGTTGGATATAAAGAAGATTATGAAATGCAATCACTAGATTTTGAAGAATTTTTATGGGCTTTAAATTATAGTGATGTTCAGATTCAAGATTTATATTCCTGTATGCTAGCTCTAAAGCCTTTTTCTAAATTTGAATATGATATACTTCTTAATCATTTTAAAGATTATATGATTGTAGGAGGAATGCCTTTTCCTGCTGCAACTTTTATTCAAAATAAGAACTTTGTAAATATACTTAATTTAAAAAGAAATATATTAACAAGCTATAAGGAAGATATTGTTAAATATTCTAGTGGATTAGATAGAGGAAAGATATTAGCTTTTTACAACAATGTTCCAGTATTTCTTTCTAAAGAAAACAAAAAGTTTCAAATATCTAAAATTAATAAAAACGCAAGAAATAGAGATTATATTGGTGTAATTGAATGGCTTGAAAATGCTGGAATTATTAATGTATGCTACCAATTAGAAGCTCTTAATATTCCGTTAAAAGCAAATTATCTTCCTAATTCATATAAAGTTTATTTTAAAGACACTGGCTTATTAGTAGCCTCTTTAGACGATGAAGCTGATTATGATTTAAGATTAAATAATAATTTTGGTATTTATAAAGGCGCGTTGTTTGAAAATGCTGTAGCTGAGATGCTTTCAAAAGAAGGCCTTAATTTGTATTTTTATAAGAATGAAAAAAGTACAATTGAAATGGATTTTATTATTAGAGATAGAGAGAATGTCGTACCAGTTGAGGTAAAAGCAGAAGATGGTAGCACTCTTTCACTCAATAAACTTATTAATGATAAAAAGTATTATCAAATTAAATATGGAATAAAGCTTGCTAATAAAAATATAGGTTTCAATGGTTATATTTTTACTTATCCATACTTTTTAGGATTTTTACTTAAAAGATTTTTGAATGAATTTGAATTTGATAAATATAATGGCGAGAAGCAATAATGATTAAATTCATCCATAAATTTGTTGTTTAAGTATTCACATTATGTTTTATTACTTCTTGCTTTATTACGTATTTTAACAAAAATTACTTCTCGCTTTGGTACAACTCGTTATAAAAAATTATTTGAGAGTGACAAATATCTTTTAAACTTATATCCATACAAGTTAAGGCTTTAACGCTATTTGATCTAACAATGTCTTGATTAGGGTAATAGCGATAGTTGCTTTCTTGAAAAATTAAAGCAGGTTTATCTAGGCAATCCTATCATAATGTCTTAAAGTTTCCGTAGTTATCTTTTTTCCATAGCAAGCGAGTAATTACTTTTTCGTATTATTGTTAGAATTATTTATCGATACAAATTTGTTAAAATTGCTACATATTCATCTAAAAAGCCTGCAAAAATTATATTTTTTCTTAAAAATATCTTTTTTATCGCTAAAAATTCCTTATATACTATGCCTTTAGAATAAAAACTTTGCAAAAATTTGATGTTTTTATTGTTTTTATTATATTGACTTGCTATAATGCATTCACTTAGATGGGCGGAGTTTTTCTGTAGTTGATTAAGTAGAGGACTTAATACTATAAAAGATTTGTTACAAACTGAGTTCATAATTCTAAAACTTAAGTTGGTAGATCGATTGTATAACTATTAGAAAAACAACATCTAGTAAATCGTTTATCAAAATCACTACATTGCAAAAAGTATTTCTTTGTCGTACTAAAAGCTTATTGACATACCACTAAGAAGCGGCGTTATTTGATTTAATGCGATAAAATCGGCATTAAATATAAAGATATTAAGATAGTATTAAGAAATACTAATATATATTAATATATTCTAAATTTGATATTTAATATATCAATGCATTGACTAGTGATAACTAGTTTTTTTCATTGATAAGGAGGATTCTTATGAAAAAAAGCTTAAAAGCTTTAGCTGTCTTATCGCTCTTCGGTTTAGGATTAGGCAGTGTTACAGCTTGTGGTGGGAGTTCAAAATCAATTACTATTTCTGTTAATGGAACTGCCGTTGGTGCTAATGGTGTTCATGTAAATGAACTTTCTACAGTTACTTTTTCGGCAACAATAGATGGTGGTGCTGAAACTGATACAGTTGTATGGGCAACAAATTCTGCTTCTGCTTTTACATTTAGCAGCACAACAGGTAATGAAGTTACAGCAACCGCAAATACACCTTCAACAACTGGCTATGTAGTTTCCGCAACTTTAGAAGGCGATGCAAGCGTTACAACAAGTATTACTGTTTATGTTGATGAGGCTACAAGAACTTACGAATTAATGGTTGATACTTCTAATGCAGTCACAACATACGATACAGGCGATGCTTTTTCAACACAAGGTCTTGTGGTTAATGCAGCTGAACTTGCTAACGGAACTGTAGTTAATTCTTATGAATTGGGAGCTGATGAGTATAAATTAACTAATGCAGCTGATGGTTCAACAATTAAAAATGGTGATATTTTAACTGAAGAAGGCTTAATGACTATTAATGTAACACCTGTTGATGATAGATATAAAGCGACATCTTTTGTTATTTCGGTAGAATTTAATGCTGTTTCTATAGTTACAACCACTCTTGACGGTTTTGCTAAAAACGGAAGTATTTTTATGAATTTCGTTTACGGCCAAACAGATAAAGGATTTGACATCTTAGGATATGATGCTCAAACTGGTATTTGGGGTGATTATTTAGTCGATTTCGTTGGAACAAATGGAATTTCTCAAATTTATCATCAAGAAAATGGTAAAGTTCGCAAATATTTTATGGAGAAAACTGCTGAAAACACTTATAACATTCTTAAGTACGATCAGCCAATGTACTATAACTATGAAGCAATTACAGACGTTACTGAAATGGCTTCATTAAATCAGATTCCAACTTATCTTGACATTTATGATGATGGCATTGAAGATGCATTAACTTACGTTGAGGCTTCTAGCGATGGTGCTTATGTGTTTACTGTTGATCCTAATTCAAGTCTTTTTAATACTATTTTAAATACATCAGGCATCCAATATGATGATGCAGTTCAAAGCGCATTAGCTTCTGGGCAAAATGTCAGTGCTGAAGTTCAAGCTGTAGCTGATGGAACTAGTGTTATATTTGATGTTTATGCCTATCCATCTTCTAATACTAATAATGTATTAGCAGTTAGATCTACAATATATACAGCAATGGATTTAAGTTCGGAATCTATCTATGGACTTATTGATAGTAATATCTCTAATTATCAAGGGGAAACAACATCGAAAGCTAGATTTGATGATGCTTTATCTAAAGTCAAAGGAAATAATTTCGATATAAATTATGGAAGCAATTTATTTGGCAATTTATTCTGCGAAATGCATGCTAATGATAGATATGTTTCTAATGAAGTTTATATTACTGATCAAACTGGCGCTACAATGGTTCAAGTCAATGGAATAGCTACTTTACCTGGCGGAACAAGTAATGTAGGTGGGGAAGAGAAAACCGTACCAGCCGGAAACTATGTATTTATGTATATTGATAACGTTACAGTTGACCAAGACTCTGATGGAAACGTTACCAAGGAATTTGCTTCTCCAATGAAGTTTATTACATCTCCAACTGCAACAGACACAAGTTATTTCCAAGCTAATGATTTTGGTGCAGAAGAATCAAATTTAAATTTGGCTTATGTTGAAGGATTTATTGATTATAGTAATTTAGAAGCTGCCAATACTTATTGGGATATGGAATATGAAGTATCTTTTACTGATAGTTCTACTCAAATGGCTGTTGAGCAAGGTTCATATAACTTCTATGGAAGTTCTGAAACAGATTTATTCAATTTCTTTGTGACAATGCTTGGTGAGGATTATTGGGATCAATTTGTTCAAATGAGAGGCCTTCCAACTTCTCTAGGACAATGCAAAGTTAATTTATGGTATCAATTAGTTGATAATTCATGGGATAATGGTCAAACGAGCTTTATTAGATTAACAACTTATTTATGTGATGGCTCAACCGACGAGGGCGCATTAGAAAATATTGGTGCAGTCGATGTAATGACTATTCATAATATTGGAAATGGGCAATCTTCTTTATTAGAAGATTTCTATAATAGCATTACCCCTACAGCTCAAAACTAATTTATTACTGAATTATTAAGAACCGTGTAAAAGCGGTTCTTTGTGCGTATTTAAGATTAACGAAAGGAGAATAGTGCATGAGAAAAAGAAAGACAGTTTTATTAGCCTTTTCTTTGTTAACTCTTACAACTCTTGGAACAAGTACTTTGATTTCTTGTGGGGAAGCAACACCACAAGTATCAAAAGTGATAGTTCAAGGTGTTAAAAATGGAAGAATAGGCGATACAATTCAATTAAGCGCTATTGTAATCGGAGATGAGACAAACTCAGTAACATGGTCTTCAAGTGATGTTGCAATTGCAACTGTGGATAGCAATGGTTTGGTTACTTTAAAGAATTCTGGAAGTGTTGAAATTACTGCTACAAGCACATTGGATCAAACCATTAAATCTTCGCCTGCTCACATCACAGTAATTTCAGGTGAAGACGAACTTAGACTTGAAATTGCTTCTTTACCAACTAAAACAAAATACAAACTAGGCGAAACTGTATCATATGATGGTATGTCCGTTATGGCTTATGCCTATGTTGGTGGGGTAAAAGATACCACATCTGCAGAGGTTTTGACATTATCAGACGTAAATATATCTCTTGAAGAGGGATCAGTTTTGAATACTGCTGGTGCCGTTACTGTTAATGTATCGAAATCTGGTTATACTGGTGTCTCGTTCACACTTACAGTTGGAGAGACAATAACTGAGAGAAAACTATATATCTCTCGTTTTCCTAATACAACAACTTATACGTTAACTGAACAAACTGATGGAAGTAAGACTGCTGTTTTTTCAACTAGAGGCTTACAAGTTCAAGAATTAACTTACATTGATGGAGTATTAGATACTAGAACAACATTGTCTTCTTCAGCTTATACTTTATCTTTGCTTGATGGTTCAACATTAACAACAGAAGGAACTCATACTATAACAGTAGCTTCTAATGAAGCAGATGTTGAATCTACATCATTTAATATTATGGTCTATACAGAAGACACTTCTGTATATGACATTATGCAAACATTACAAACAACTCAAAATTTTACTGCTGAAGTTTTTAATAATGTGGGTACAACATCCGATACTACTGGTTTCCACTATCTAAGAAGATATAACGAAAAATATTATGATGAAGTAGAATATCAAAACATAAATAACGGAACTGAAATAGTTTTTGATACAACGGGAGTCAAATCACATATTGGATATACAACTTACACAACAGGTGAAGGAGAAACTGCAGAACGAGGTATTGTTCAATACACCTATGATTACAGAGGCAGGATAAAAGCTGATGTTATCGTTTCTACTGGACATGATTCTTGGTGGGATAAAGCATCCTCTGTTGCTAGATTATTTACTTTATTCAATTTAAGTGATATTCCAACCAAAACATTAAATGGGCGTTTCTTAACTACAGTTATTGACGTTGTTCCAGGCGATAATGATATGGGCGATCAAACTGTAGCAAAATATCCATTAGTTGCAAGTTTCTTAGATTATTGTGGTTGGTCAAGTTCTTTGATTACAATTATGAATCGTTTCACTATCAGCTTTAATAGTGATAATAATCTTGAAATGACTGCGGATTTTGGAAGTTATGGTTCAACAAGATTGGTTATTAGCAATATTGGAACTACATCTGTTGAAGAAATTGAACTTGCACTTGCTGAAACACCAGAAGATTTAGTTCCTGACATGGACCCTGATGATTCAGTTGTAACTCTTGCAACTGCATTTAAATTAAACAATTATACTAGATTTGAATATGGCGATAATGGTGTAGCTAAAGATAGTCCTCAAGCTTATTATAACGAAGATTATTATTATGATGTGGCTGGAGGGATAGGTTATGGTCTTGTAACTGTTAATGGCCAAGAAATGGTTCAAAGATTTACTGGCGGTCGAAATAATACTTTTACTGCAAGTGGTGAACCTGTTGCTTTGAATGGTCAAACTTTTATCGAATATGTTGATAGCGTAGCTTCACAAAGTTCAAATACATCACGTGGTTATGTCGCAAGTAGTATGAGCACAACGTTTGGAGATGAGACAAATCCAAATGGCCTTTTATATACATTTAGTGCCTACGCAGGACTTTCTACAGATACAACGGTTACTTATCAATCATTTGATGATCGTGCATTGCAAGATTTAGTCGATTACATAGGAAGTGGTACAACAGATGAATTCCGTTTCTGGTTAATGACCACTTATAAAGAATATGTTGATGAAAAAAGTTACACTAATGTTGATAACATTGATACTATTGAAGTTTGGGACATCAATGCTGTTAGCTTAAGCGGCTATGTTATGGCATTTGGTGATTTTGGATCAACAAATGTAAGTTGGATTGAAGAAGGACTTGCTCAAGTTGGAGCAACCCAAGCACTCGCTTTAAAATAGTTGAGGAGGAATAACTTATGAAAAGAAATAAATTGGGTTTATCTACATTACTATTTGGCGCTGTTGGTTTTCTTGCTTGTGTTACAAGTGGAGAAACAGGTTCAGTTCCTAGTGAATTATTAAATCAAAATAGTGAAATTTTAGTTGTTCTTCCTGGCACAACTAGAAGTAGAAATGAAAAAGAAATCAAGGATTCTCAAAACAATTTCCTTGCAAAACTCAACACTTTTATTGGGAGAAACAACTATACATTAACTGAAACATACGACGCAATTAACGTTGTTAAAATTAAAACTAATGAAGCTTATCTCCCTTTAATTCAATCAATTAACGGAGTACAAAGTGCTCAAATTAATCAAGCATATCGTTTTAGCGAAGTTTCAAGCGGAAAACAAACTGAAGCTGAAAAAGAAGAAGGATATGTGACTTTTGAGACTGCACCTCTTGACGCTACTGATAGCGATACTTTAAATCATGAAAACCAATCAGCAAATACTATGAACGTTCCAATGGATAATGCTGGTGGTGCAGGTAGCTTTGTTGCTATTTTGGACTCAGGTTTTTATCTTGAACACTCTTACTACAGCACATTCGATGATGAAAAAGTCGTTAATATGGCTCGTGAAAGATTCAATTATGAGGATCTTGAAAGCGTTTATGGTGATTTAACCGCATCTCATACCAAAACACTTGATCATACATTAGTTGATGATCCAACCTATGAAGGCGGAAGAACCAGTACGAATAATGCTTCAAGAGATAGAGCAGATGGCTCATTATATTGGAGTTTAAAGATTCCTTTCTATTATGACTATGGTGCAAGTAGTCAAAATAGTGCTAATGACTACGATGTCTTATCTACTTGGAGTAACCATGGTAATCACGTTGCTTCTATTACTGGAGCAAATGGAGCTTATGATGGAATCGCTCCTAATGCTCAACTTGCTTTGATGAAGGTTTTCTATGAATCTATTCCTTCAGATACTACAAGTGCAGGCGGTGTTTATGCAACTGATGATGATATTCTTGAAGCATTAAATGACTGTGTCGTTTTAGGTGTTGATGCACTTAATATGTCTTTAGGTAGTGATCTTGATGACTTTACAAATAAATCAACATCAATGGATGTTTTAGATAAACTTTCTAATGATGGTGTTAATTGTAATATTGCTGCTGGTAACGCTGGTAAAGATTTGTTTAGCTCAATGAGCGTTTATAAAGATTGGTCAACAGACCTTGTTGACACTGGTGTTTTAGGAAGTTACTCTAACTCTACAACAGCTAATATTGTCGCAAGTAGCACTAACCCAACTCAATACTATGAAACAGGTATTAGAATTGATCAAGGCAGTGGAAACTATGCTGTTTTTGCTTATGATGATCAAGTTGATTATACAGAAGGTAATGAATATGGAATTACCAAAGAGACTGAACACCTGCTTGCTGATATAACTGAAGAAACAGGTTCTGACTCTATTCAATTAGTTACAGCTGGCAATTCAGATTCTACAGGTAATTTCTACGGTACAAGTGCCGATTATCAAAAAGTCACTGCTGAAAAAGGCGCGGATTACTTTAGAGGCAAGGTTGCTGTTGTTGATAGAGGAAGTAATTCCTTCGTCGACAAGGCTCAAGCCGCTGAAGATGCTGGATGTGCAGGATTAATCGTTATTAATAATGACCCTACAGCATATGAATTTAACTTTGGAATGAGCTGGGCAACCGGAGATGCAAGTGGTGGTTATTCAGTTCCTGAAATTCCTGTTGTTTTCGTATTATATGCTGATAGAGAAACAATTCTTGATTCTTTAGATGCAGTTGTTTCTGAAAGCGACGGGTCAACACTTTGTTACGCTTCAAGTGGCGAAAATACAACTCTTATTGCTGATAGAGAAGATGTTAATCCAAAAGCTTGGCAACTTAGTGATTTCTCTAGTGAAGGCGCAACATCAACACTTGATTTAAATCCTAATATCTCAGCTCCAGGTACATCTATTAGAGGTGCTGTCTTAGGTGAAGCTAATTCTCAAGGACAAGTTCCAGAAAGTAATCTTGATCCTAATTCAGTTGGTTATTTAAGTGGTACTTCAATGGCTACACCTAACTATACTGGTATTTCAGCCTTATTATTAGGTGAAAAACAAGCAGAAACTTTTAAGGAAACAGGCCATCTTTTAACAGATGAAGAAAGACTTAGTTATCTTAAAACTATTACAATGAGAACAATGTCTACTGCTGATCAGTATACATTAGAAGATTATGTAATGTATGATAACTTCACTTCTGAAGATACAAAAACTGATGATGATTATAAAACTCCAGTGACCATCTATAAAGCTGAAGGTACAGCAACTGAAGTTCAATATTCACCAAGAAAGCAAGGCGCAGGTGTTGTTAATGCTGGTGATGCAATTAATTCAGATGTTTATCTTGAAGGCTTAATTCCTGATGAAAAAACTGGTAATTATGCAACTGATCTTAATACTGCTGAAGGAAATAACTTTGCAAAAATTGAATTAAGAAATAATGAAAAAATTGCTAATGGCAACATTTCTCTTGGCTTTAGACTTCATAATGAAGGTGATACACCTAAAACATATAATGTTAAATTAAAGGTTTTTGCTCCATTAATTAATAAGTATCATAACCATGACAATGAACTTGCTAATTATGTTGCAAACGATACTACATTTGAGGGCGCTGAACTTCAAACATCATATGACAAACTTTTAGAAGAAGTTGATCTTAATATTGAAGTAACTGTTGATGCAAATTCTACAACTTCAAAAACTGTTGAACATCCAATCTCAAATGAAAGTAAAGAGTATCTTGCTAAATTTAAAAATGGTGCTTTCCTTGAAGGATATCTCATTTTTGAAGATACAAGCGCTGATGGTATTGACCTTTCAATGCCTTACATGGGATTCTATGAAGATTATGGTCAAGCTGAAGCTACTGAACCATTTGAATTTGAAAAAGAAGAAAGATACGATATGACAACCGGCAATACTGATGGTTTTGTCTATGGATCAGATCTTATCAATTATCTTGGTGCAAATTCCTATTCTAGAAGTTATATCAATACTAGTTCAATGATTGTTGGCGCAAGTTATGATGATTACCAAGCTTACAATAGAAAATCTGGTGTTTTAACTAATTCAACAAATCCTGCTAACTTTGGTAATGAATTATCTTATACCAAAGATGGTGATAACATTACACTTTATGTTGGAAGTGATGAAACGGATGTCTTATATATTCAAGAATTTGTTTACCGTTCACTTTCAAGTGAAGTCGTCGAAATTAAAGATGAAACTGGCGATACTGTTGCCACAGGAAATGTTAAAGATATTATTACTAACCAAAACGAACTTTATAAATCACATGTAAGTAGTAGTTATATTAGTGATTATTCTTTAGCTCATAGAGGATATGCTGAACTTCCTTTATACTATGAAAATGGCGCTAGATTACAAGATGGAAATTATACTATTAATTTCACTTACAACTTAGTTTATGGATCAACTCAAACTAAAGAATTTAATTTAGTTATTGATTCTAAAGCTCCTGCAATTGTTTCTAAATCAATCATTACTGATAGTAACGGAAATAAAACATTAAGACTTAAATTTAATGAAATCTATATTCCTTCTAACAGTTATGTCCATATCAACGCTGATACTGTTACTGATTTTACATTAACTAAAGTTAGTGATGGTTATTACCTTGATATTAAGATTCCTGAAACATTAGAAGGTGACAAGCTTTATATCAATATTAGTGATGGTACTTATAATTATAGTTACTATCTTGTCAATTCATCTGACCTTGAAACTGGATTAATAATTGAAAGTGATGCTTTAACTCCTGGTTCAACATTCAGTTATACCAAGACAACTGAAGGTAAAAGCAACAATATTGCTGATAGATATGTTATTGAAGCTAAAGATTATACTGGTGGTGATTTAAATCTTGGAGAATATACAGTAATTCTCTCTTATCCAAAGAGAATTAATTCTGCCGCTAGAGTATATGGAGTTACAAGTAGTGGAAGTAAAGTTAGCATCAACTATACAAGAATTGATGATACAACAATTACATTTACTACAACATATACAACCTTCACTGTTGAAGATAATGGTAAAACAAATGATTATATCACTGATTCAGGCAACGCAAGCGTTTCCTTCACACAAGATGTAGAAGGTGGAACAGTTTATGTTGATAAAGTTAGTGGTTTCAATGGTGAAATTTCTACAATCTATGCTATTCCAGATGCTGGATATAGAGTAAGCAGTGTTAAAGTAAATGGCGTTGAAATCGCTAGAGACTTCAATGGAAATTATCAATTTGTCTTAAGTGGTGGCGTAAACGTTGTTGAAGTTACCTTTGTAACTGCTTAATTCTAGTAAAATTTTGTTAAAACAATAAGAAGGCCTTTGTGCCTTCTTATTGTACCTATTTAGATATTAAAAACCTGCAAAAATTAACTATTTTATGAAATTAAAGACAAGAAGAGAAATTGATTTTAAAAGATTTTTTTCATTATACTTAAGCAGATTTCTTATCGCTTTAATTTTGACGATTGCTCTTTTAATTACAATAGTTCTTCTTAATTTAGCAGGTGATTATCTTGTTTCTTCATTAAATGCTAGTTCTATTGATTTTGTTTTAATGATTGCTGCTGCCTTTTTCTCGGTTGCAACAAGAAAGGGTTTTTTTGATATTTTCGCTTATAGTGCGATTAGATTTGGTGCTCATTTAAGACCTAATAAAAAAGATGACGAAGCTTTTTATGGGGTTTACGATTATACAAAAACAAAAGAGATAAAAAGATTAGACAGTAAATATTTTTATATTATTTATCTTGTCTTAGCTGGTATTTACTTAGTAGTTACAATTATTCTTTATATTATTTATAGGGTGAATTTAGCGAGCATTGTTTAAGTCATGACCTTAAATATCTATTAATCTATATTAGTTTATTAATTTATAGGGTTGACAAAAAATAATACTCATTTATTATTCTAACGACTATGAACTTTTTAAAGTGATTTTGAAAGGAGTGTAATTTATGAGAAAAAGAAAGGCAATATATGCATTAAGTGCGCTTTTACTCTTAGGTGGAGTAAGTGTTGTTGGCTTAACAAGCTGTGGTCCAACTGAACCAGATCCAGGTCCTAATCCTGGTCCTGTTGTAGATACAAAAATTGATGGTTTTACTCTTGAATTGTCCGGAAGTAGTGAAATCGTTATTGGTGAAACAGTAAATGCTGTTGCAACATCAACTACAGCAGGCGTTGATGGTATTTTTACATATGACTTAACAAGCGGACAAGGCGTTGTGTCTGTCAATGATAATGGTACCGTTACCGGTTTAACTGCTGGAGAGGCAACAATTACTGTTACATGTTTAAATTTAAAAGATACTGTTCCTTCATCTGAAGCAACAAAAACAGTCAGTGTTACAGTTACTGGCGAAGCTGAATCAACAAATGGTAATGCTTATAACTATGTTGCAAGTTCTTATGAAGAAAAACTTGATATTTTAGGTAAACTTGAAAAATATGCTGTTGATAACCATTTAACTGGTATTACTTTATTTGAAAATGGTGGCTATGTCATGTATAGCGATCGTATTGAACGTCCAACTAATGAATATATCACTGGTTATGGTATGGGTATTCTTTCCGAAGGAAGAATTACTTCTGATATGGAAGCAGAAACTAATACTGCTTGGAAGAGATATTATCACTCTTATGGTGGCACAACAAATAAACAGAACTTTAACTATTTAGATGATACTGGTAGTGAATCTGCTGATTTATATGGTTATATTTCTTCTACTTACTATGGTCAAAAGTTGAATTCTAATAATACAGGTTATGATTGGTACCCAGTTCTTGCTAAAGTTAACCCAGAAACCAATGATTTCATGCCTCAAGCGTTAAATGAAAACTCAGCAACTCACCTTGCGACGCAATATAAAGTTTATGTTAAAACTGGTAAAGATGGCTTAGTTTACAATACTCTTTCTGAAAAAGGGGGTAGACAAGCTAATTTTGCCGGTAGAGAAGTTAAGCTTGAAGACTACGCAATTCCATTTATGCTTCTTTTAAATGGTAAAATCGGTCTTGCTAGAAATACTGACTACACATCTGATTCTAATAACGCTACTTTAAAAGGTGCTAGAGCATTTTCTGATTTAACAAAGAGCGCAACTGATGGCGGTGATGTTGAACGTTACATGAAAACTTTCTACTCACTTGTTGGTCTCGAATTAAACGAAGAAGAAAGTTCAATTACATTTACATTCAATACTCCTGTTAATCAATTCACCGCAATGACTAACCTTTCTTCAACTCTTAATTCGCCAATTCCTTTAGATTTTATTAAACAATTAGCTAGCGAATGTAAGGACACAAATAGTAATACAATGTATTCAACTGCCATGAAAGATGCTTATGGTACAGTCAATACTCATGATCAAAATTACACTCCAGTTGATAACGTTTTATCTTTAGCTCCATATGTTCTTGAAGAAGTTAGTCCAACATATAACGTTTATAAAAGAAATCCTAAATGGGTTGAATTTAATACAAATTATGAACAATATGATGATACAGTAAGTTCAAGATATTCTATTGAAGGTATTAAGATTAACTACCTCCAAGGTGCAGCTAGTGATGTTAACTACGCATTTAATCAATTTATTAATGCTGGCACTTTAGATGCTGTTTCAATTCCTAAGGATTATATGACTCAATATATCAATGATCCTAGAACAACAATTACTGAAGGTGATTCAACCTTTAAACTTAATTTAAATACAGCTACACAAGCAGAGCGGGATGTACTTTTTGAAGAAAGTAAAGCCGAAAGCCCATATACTTGTAAACCATTAATGAGCAACGATAACTTTGTTAATGCATTAAGCTTTGCTATTGATAGAGAAACTTATGCAACAACAAGAGGAAGTGTCCCATCACAAAGCTACTTTGCTCCTGGATACCTTTGGGAACCAGAAAAAGGTTTATCTTATGATGAAACAGCTCAACATAAAGCTGCAATTGCTGAATATTCTCCAGAAACAAACGGCTATAACCTTGACCTTGCAGTTCAATTAATGGATACAGCAATTACTGAAGAAATTAATAAAGGTAATTATAATGGTTATGGCGACAGTGAAACAATTGATATCTATTGGATGAATACAACAGATAATCAAGAATATGGAAATGAACTTGTTGGCTACTTTAATAATGCATTCCAAAGAACAACAGCTTATTCACGTGGATTTAGAATTAACTTTGTTAACCACAATGGTTCAACTAACTATCAAGATGTTTACGATAGAATGGGAAGAGGCCAATTTGATTTAGCTTTCGGTTCTGTTTCAGGTATGCAACTTGATCCACTCGGATTTATGGAAGTTTTAAAGAGTGATAATACATCAGGATTTACTCTTAACTGGGGTCTTGATACTTCTGAGATTAATACAGCCACAGGTAATTACATTAACTATGATGGTAAGATTTGGAGCTTTGATGGTTTATGGACAGCTGCCACAAAAGGTGCGTTAATCGATGATGCCGGAAAAGTCGAAAAAGACCCAATTTCATTAGGAAGACCATCAAATCAAGTTGGTGAAGTTAGTGTCGAAGGAGAAGATGGTGAATTCGATGCTTGGGATGTATATTTACAATTCACTCAAGAAGTTCAAGCAAGTGGTGTTTCATTTAAAGCTTTTGCAGATGCTTCAAGACAAGAAGATGAATATGCAACTGTTACAATTACATATACACCATCTGGATCAAGAACAAGTAGTACTGTTGTCTTAAATGCTAACTTAGGTCAATTATTTGAATATGACACAACCGCTTTAACTGAGGATGGCACATTTAGAAGATCTACAGCTGGATTTAGCATCTTTGTTCCAAAAGTCTTGAATGAAAATTCAACATTTGGACAAGTCGCTGACAATAGCGCTATTGATTTATCTTCCTGTTCAAGAGTTGCTGTTACAGTTTATGCAACTTACTACATGACAATTAATGATGTACCAGTTTCTACAACTTTAACAACTAGCGCGATTACCATTAAATAATATAAACAAGAAAAATTCGAATGAAATTGACGCTGAAAGGCGTCAATTTCTTTCTATTTAAAAATTAATATTTTTGATAAAATATTAATTGTTTTAGAGGGATTAAAGATGGGTAAATATGTAGTTAAAAGAATTGTGTTGGCTTTAATTACAGCTTTTATCATTCTTAGCGTTACTTTTATGCTGATGAGACTCCTTCCTTTCCAACAGCCTGTTGGATTCCCAGTTGATATATGGCGTTATTACGAAGATCAAGTGGAACAAGGATTTGTTGTCAGTTTTAATACGCAAGTAGAAGGGTATGGCAGTCTTTTATGGACAACAGAAGGCAAAGAATTAATTCAAGATGGTGGTTTACAATATTATTACTATCAAAGACCTATTCTTGAACAATATGGAAACTGGATTTGGAATATTGTGACAGAATGGAACTGGGGTACCTCAACCTCCATTCAAGTTAATGCAAGTGCAATTTCAATTATTGGTTCAAGACTTCCAGTTTCAATGGGAATTAATATTATTTCAGTTATAATAAGCGTTCCTCTTGGTATTGCTTTAGGTATATGGGCCGCTTTAAAGAAAAATAAGCTTACAGATCATATCATTTCAACTCTTGTTATGATTTTCATTTCTGTTCCTAGCTTTATTATCATTTCCTTACTTATTAAATTTTTAGCTTATGATTTAAATCTTTTGCCATTCCAATGGCCGGACGCAACAAGTAGTGGTTCGGCAAAAGCTTTAGGTTATGTTATTCCTGTTTTAGCCTTATGCTTTGGCTCAATTTGTGGTTATTGTCGTTTTACTAGAGCTGAATTATGTGAAGTTATGAGTAGTGATTACCTTTTACTTGCACGTACTAAAGGCTTAACAAAGAGTCAATGTATTACTCGTCACGCTTTAAGAAATGCTATGGTTCCGATTGTTCCATCTATTCTTGCTGAATTTATTGGTATTCTTTCTGGTTCAATGATTTTAGAGAATTTATACAATATTCCTGGAATTGGTAATCTTTTTGTTAATTCTATTAATTCTCATGACTATAACGTTTTAATGGTTGATATGGCTATCTTCACACTTATTAGTTTACTTGCAAGTGTTTTCTTAGACATATCTTACGGATTTATTGATCCTCGTATCAGAATGGGAGCGAAGAACAATGGATAATGAAGTTAAAGAGTTTGTATACACTGATAGTAGTGACGTAGAGCATAAAATTCATATAAGATCCAATTCTTTTGAATTCGCTCAAAAAGATAAAAGCATTCATGATACAAAATTTAAAACAAAACCAACAACCTTCTTAAAAGACGCTTTTAAGAGATTTTGTAAAAACAAATCATCTGTTGCTGGTGCAATTATCTTAGGTATCTTACTTTTAGGAAGTATTATTATTCCTATTGCAGACACTTATGATATTGAAAATCAACATCCAAACGAAACATTCCTTGAGCCAAAATTATTCCCAACTGGAACTGGTTTTTGGGATGGTACTAAAAGAATGACTGATGTACCAGTTGATCCTTCGACACTTCAAGCTGGTGATGATGGAAATACTTATGGTTATCCTTTCTCATCACAATATCCATCAAATAGTGTTTTAAATCTTTCTCCAGCCAGACAAGGTTATGTTAACACTGCAACAAGTTCAGCAAGCGGTGGTTTTATTAATTTAACCAATCTTAACGAACTCGTTACTGAAGAAGATAATGAAAGTGTTCTTAATAGTAAAACTATTTATTATCGTTCAAGCGATTTTACAATTCAAAACTTCTCTGAAGCTTTACAATATCGCTTCGAAATTACTCTCCTAGATGAAGATGTTGAAAACTACCCAATTGGTGAATATGGTGTTTTCATCACTTATGAAGCAATTGATTTAGAGAGTGGTGAAACTGCTGAATACGAACTTACATTAAAAGATTATGAAGATACACCTCAATATGTTGAAAATACTGAGACTGATGTAGTTGGCAATGAAGTTCGTACAAATAAATTAGTTATTGCAAATTGCTTATCTGGAATTAATGACAATACAGCAATCGATTTAACTAAACTAATAACAGCCAATATTGAAATTAGATTACGTCCAAATGTTAATAGCACAAGTTCTTTATTTATTAAGAGCATTCAACTTTTTGAAGGTGAACTTGCTGTTAATAATGTTAGTTGGACTGATGCTAATGCTAATGCCTTAGTTTCAAGTAGTGCTGATAATTATTGGACTTCAAATGGTAGAATCAATTTCTATCATGGTATTAGCTGGGTTTGTGATTTTACTTTTGATACCTATGCAGTACCTTACGGAAATCGTAGTCAATCAATCGCTCAAGCTGATCTTGTTGAATATATCAATAATGGTTGGTTAAGCGCCGATTTACTTCCATATAATGAAGAGACAGGGACTTATAGCAACGCTATTTTAAGAAATTGGTATCAACTATCCTTAAGAAGTCCAAACGACGCCTCAGAAATTCTTCAACCTGAATTTGAAAAATATTTCACTGATTTATCAGAAAATTATCTTCCAATTATCAGCATAACTAGTATTAGAAGTACAACTTCAAGCGGAATTACTGTTTACACATTAAACTGTGTTGTTAGCGGTTATAAAGTTCTTGGTTATACATCTCAGCCAATTTTCCTTCTTGGAACTGATAACTATGGTTATGACATGCTTAAACGTGTCTTTACCGGCTTATTAACTTCTCTTGGCTTAGGTATTCTTATTTTTGCCATTTGTTTCTCCTTTGGTTTAATTTATGGTGCAATTTGTGGATATTTTGGCGGAAATATCGATATTGCCCTTCAAAGATTCTGTGATCTTTTAAGTGGTGTTCCATGGATTGTTATTATGACAATCTGTATCTTAAATTTAGGTAGTAACTTTGGAACATTCATTCTTGCTATGTGTATGACAGGATGGATTGGCACTGCTAGTTTAACCAGAACTCAATTCTATCGTTTTAGAGATAGAGAATATGCTCTTGCTAGTAGAACACTTGGTGCAAGTAACTTTAGATTAATCTTTAAACATATTTTACCTAATGCTATGGGTACAATTATTACAAGTGCTGTTTTAATGATCCCAAGTGTTATCTTTACTGAAGCAACAATTTCTTATTTAGGTCTTGGTTTCCAAGATATGCAATCTTTGGGTGTTATTCTTTCTGATAACCAAACCTATCTTAATACGTACGCTTACTTAATCCTTTTCCCAAGTGTAATTATGGCTTTAATTATGATTAGCTTTAACTTATTTGGTAACGGTTTAAGAGATGCATTCAATCCATCGCTAAAGGGGAGTGATTAAAAATGGAACAAAATAAGTTAAATTCAGTAGACTATAAAAATACTCCTAAAGTTCTTGAAGTTAAAAACTTAAGAGTTAACTTCAAAAGCGATTCAGGGATGGTTTATGCAGTTAGAGGCGTTTCTTTTGACCTTTATAAAGGTGAAACACTTTGTATTGTTGGTGAATCTGGTAGTGGTAAATCAGTTACATCAAAAACTATCATGGGAATTTTAGCTAACAATGCTGTTGTTGAAAGTGATCAAATTCTTTATGAAGGTGAAGATTTAATCCGTGTTAGTGAAGAAGAATTCCATCGTATTAGAGGACACAAAATTGGAATGATTTTCCAAGATCCTCTTTCTTCACTTAACCCTATTTGTAGAGTTGGCAAGCAAATTACTGAAGCAACTCTTATTAATAAAAATATTTTAAAAAGACATTATAACGAATTAATTTCTAAGGAACTTGTTAACTTAAGAAACTCAAAAGCTAACGCAGATTATGAAATTAATCGACTTGATAATGAACTTAATAAAATTAATGGTTATATCAAATTCCTTAATACACCATTAAAAAATCAAGACGATGAAGAACAAATTAAAAAACATCAAGATACTATTGAAGAAATAGCTGAATTTTGTTCACTTTTTGTTCGTGATGACAAGAAACTTCTTGAAGAAACAACTCATGAACTTGATGCTTTAAAAAATACCAGAGACTTTGATTCTCGTTATCTTGAAGAAGAAATCAATTCTAAAAAGATTGAACTTATTAATGAAAAACTTGAACTTCTTAAAACTGATTCAACAAGTTATGAAGGAAAAGAAAATCTTGATAGTTTAACAATTAGAAAAGAATTTTTAGAAAAGTTAAAAGAATATACTTTAAAAGAATATAAAACACTTAAACCTTTATTAAAAACTGCTCTTACAAATAAGAAAAAAGATGCTAGTGTTTTAAATAAAGAATATGCTTTAAAACTTAAAGCTGAACGTGACGAAAAACTTGCTAAGCTTGAAGAAGATTTGACGGTTGCTAAACAAGAATTTGATAATACTTTTGCTAATGCTAGCGAAGAAGCTAAAAATAATCTTGCTTTAATGACTGCAAAAGAAGAAAAACCTAAAAAATCAATTCTTTCTTTCTTTAAAAAGCAAAAACAAGAAGAAATCAATATCTCTAAATTGGGTAAACAAGAAGAGAAAATCACTACAACTGGTGATGACGAACTTGATAAAGCTCACTTTAAAGTAAAAGATATTGAAGATCAAATTAAAAAAGTTAAAGAAGATTATATTAACTCGACAAAAGTAACTAAAAAAGAAGCTAAGAAAATGGCTCTTGAGGTTATGAGAGAAGTTGGTATTCCTCTTCCAGAAAAACGTTTCAAACAATATCCATTTGAATTTTCTGGTGGTATGAGACAAAGAATTGTTATTGCAATTGCCTTAACTGCTAATCCAGATATTTTAATTTGTGATGAACCAACAACCGCACTTGATGTTACAATTCAAGCTCAAATTCTTGAACTTATTAATACTTTAAAAAGAGAAAGAGGGCTTTCCTGTATCTTTATTACTCACGATTTAGGTGTTGTTGCTAATATGGCAGATAGAGTTGCTGTCATGTATGCTGGTAAAATCGTTGAATATGGAACTGCTTATGAGATTTTCTATAATCCTAAACATCCATATACTTGGGCTTTACTTTCTTCAATTCCTGATATTGATTCTAAAGAAAAACTTGAAGCAATTCCTGGAACACCGCCAGATATGCGTTTCCCTCCAAAAGGCGATGCGTTTGCTTTAAGAAGTAAATATGCACTTGAAATTGATTTTAGACATGAGCCACCATTTTATAAGGTTAGTGATACACATTATGCTGCAACCTGGTTATTACATCCAGATGCACCTCAAGTCGAGATGCCTCGAATTGTTAAGACTCGTATTGCAAATTCAATTAAACAATATGAAGAAAGTAAATCAGTTAATCAAGAACAATTAAAAGAAGTACCAAAAGAAAGCTTCGATCTTCTTAAAAGTGTTATGCAAGAAAATGAAGCTTCAAAGAGTGCTAGACAAGCCTTGCTTTCTTCAAATATTGAAGCTTATCGTATTGCTGAAGAGGGAAAGAGTGTTATTTCAAAAGAAGATCATTCTCTTGAACTTGATGAAGTAAATCCAACTAAGGATGAATTAAGTGGAATTGACGAAGAAAATAAAGAAGAAGCTATCAAAGATATTCGTAGTAAATGTAAATATAAAGATGAATATGTTCAAAATAACATTATTTTAAGTGTCAACCATTTAAAACAATATTTCTTCTTTGGGAAAGGGCCTAATCGCTATAAGTTAAAAGCTGTTCATGATGTTTCTTTCCAAATTAAGGAAGGAGAATGCTTTGGTATAGTTGGTGAATCAGGATGTGGTAAAACAACAACTGGTCGTTCAATTATTAGACTTTATCATATTACTAGCGGCTCAATTTATTATAAAGGGGTCAGAATTGGTGCTGGTAGTAGATGGAATGTTAAAGAAATTAAATACACCAATTTAAGGTATAACGCTAAGGTTAAAGAACTTAAAGAATTACTTAAAGATGGTAAAATTAGCCAAGATGAATATAATTCCGAGTTTAATAAGGCTAAAGAATATCGTGATAATGTAGTTCGTGTTCAAAAAGAAAAGATCAAGCAAATCAAACATGATGATAAGCATGTGTCTAGAAAATTAATGAGCGAAATTCAAATGATTTTCCAAGATCCTATTGATTCTCTTGATCCAAGAATGACAGTTGAAGATATCATTCAAGAAGGTTTAAGAATTCAAGGCTTTACAAATAAAGCTGAAAATCATGAAAAGGTCGTTAATGTTTTAGAAAAAGTTGGCTTGATTGCTGATTATTGTAACAGATACCCACATGAATTCTCTGGTGGTCAAAGACAAAGAATTGGTATTGCACGTGCCTTAATCATGAATCCAAAATTACTTATTTGTGATGAACCTATTTCAGCACTTGACGTTTCAATCCGTGCACAAATTATTAACTTACTTAACGAACTTAAAGAAGAAATGGGTTTAACAATTATGTTTATCGCTCATGACTTGTCAGTCGTTAAATATTTCTGTGATCGAATTGCTGTTATGTATTTTGGTGAAATTGTTGAACTTGCAACAAGTGATGAACTCTTTAAACATCCATTGCATCCTTATACAAAATCACTTTTAAGTGCAATTCCTAAACCTAACCCATTAACTGAAAAAGAAAGAGTTAGAATTGTTTATAATCCACGTGAAGTTCACGATTACAGCGTTGATAAACCAAGTTTTATTGAAATTAGACCAGGTCACTTTGTACTTGCAAATAAATCGGAAATTGAAAAATACAATAAAGAAATGGCTCAAATTGACGCTAAACTTGCTAAAGGCGAAGAAATTTCAACAAGCGACATCTTAAAAGAAGAAGAAAAAGTTGAAGAAATAGTCGCTGATGAAAAACTTTCTGAAAACAACGATCAAGTTTTAATGAATGAACCTCAAAAGGATGCTATTACTTCTAATGAAAGTGAAGAAGAAAGAGTAGAAACAATTGTTGAACCTGCTCAAAATGAAGTTGAAGAAGCAAAAACTGATGAAACTGAAACAGAAAAAAGCAGTGCAACAAATGAAGTAACGCAATCTGACAAAAAAGAACCTTCTGAAATTCTTTTAAAGCAAAGAAGAGGAGAAATCAAGAAGGTTTACCATGTTAAGAAAGTTGATGGAAAATGGGAAATCATTCTTAAAGATGGTCTTAAAGTTATAAAAACCTTTGATACCAAAAAAGAGGCTGTTGAATATGCTAACAATCTAGCAAAATCTCAAGATGGAACAGTCTTAGTTCATGCTTCTAAAGGTAAAAATAAAGGAAAATTCATGAAATAAAGTTTCATAAATATTAACTTTAAATTATTAAATGCCTAGTCTGCTTTGATGCGCTAGGCATTTTATTTTCAATAATTTTTGTAATTTTTAGCAAAAAAGACTTGCGCAATTTTTTCTACTTGTGATAATAAATCAAAGCGGTTAAAACAATGCGGGAAAATTTTGTATTTTATTTAGAGAAACTTTTTAACAAATATTACAAGAAAATTGTATATTTTTTAGTCTTGGCTGTTTTATCGGTTGTATTTTATATTATCCTTTATTTTTTTAGGGATGATTCTTATATTGGGCAAGTGGATAATTCTTTTATTGTTGCTTTCACTTATTTAGGGATAGGCTGCTTATCAGCTGTAAATAACTTAGGTGTCTTCGACTTGATAGGTTATGGATTTAAAAACTCTTTCTCTTATATAGTGCATAACGAAAGAAAATATACGGATGCATACGAATATAAAACAATGCTTGCTTCAAAAAGAAAAGAAGAGCGTTTTAATCGGGCTCTTTATTCGATCATTTTCTTAATTTATATCATTGTGTTTATTTGCTTCTATGTGAACTTTAGAAGCGGAAATGCTTAATAATTGGGTATAATTAAAATCATTATATTAAGATAATATTAAGATAATTTTAACTTTTATTTTATATTTAAAAGTCAAAAATATATACTATTGCATGCAATTCGTAACGAATGCATGCTCATAATAAAAGGAGGAAAAAATATGCGTAAAAAATTTATGTTAAGTGTTAGTGCACTCGCTTTATTATCAATGGGCTTAACTGTTTTGGCTTCCTGTAGTGGTGAAAGCGGACAGATTGACGTTACAACTGGTGGTCTTTTAGCGCCACATTTTGATTTATATGTCGATGCTCAAGCTGATGAAGGCGCTGAACTTGATAGAACTCGTCTTTCTTCAGGGGGCGAAGCTTTAGTTACAACTGGACAAAAGGATGTTACAGTTCACGCTTTTGAAGCTCCAGTAGGTTCAACAGTAACTTTTACAGTTACTAATAGCGATGGTAGTGAAGCAGAAGGATTTGCCATCGATACTGATGGAAAAATGACAGTTCCACAAGTTAGTAAAAGAGAAGATTTCACTCTCACTGCAACTGCCACTAAAGACGATAAAGCTATTAAGAAATCTTTAGCTTTAACTGTTATTCCAGATTCTTTACTTGCTCAAGATGAAACTTTAGATTGGACTAGTAAATCAAATGATGAACTTGAAACTATTTCAGGTAAATTGGAAGAATACTTACTTGAACATGGTGGACTTGGAATGCCTACTTATAAAGGCAGTGGTTATAACAAGGTCTCCTCAAGATTAAGATCTGAACTTACCGAAGATAAAAAGGTAACTAATGATGCTTATGTTACTGGTTTTGGACTTGGAACTTTTGAATACCTTTGGGTAGCAGAAGATTCACCAACCGAAACTAACTCAAGTTGGAAAAGATATTACCATACTGAAAATGGTTTACTATATGATAATGTTAATCCTTATTTAGCAACTGGTAACGTCACAACCGAATACTATCGTTACATCAATGCGCAATACTATGCACTTTTATTAAATGCTAAAAAGAGCACAGAATTTTTCCCTTCATTAGCTCGTGAATTACCACATCCAATCGATGCTGAAGGTAACGAATTAGGTGTTCACGCTCCAGGTTCATTTAACAAATATAAAGTTTATTTAAATACCGATAAAGCAGGTACAGCTGTTACCTATAATTATAATGGTAAGGCTGGAACTGTCGCTTCTAAATATGGTGGCACAAAAGCTACTTTAAAAGATTATTTAACTCCATATTTATTAAGATTTACTCAATGGACTCAAGCTACAAACGTTTCTCAAATGATGGGGCAAGCTAACTCTATTAAGGGTCTTGGTGAATATTATGCAGCGACGGCTAAAAAACCTAGTGACGGAAAAATCGATGTTGATCAATTTTTAAGCATGGTAGGTATCACCTTAAATGAAGAAGAAGGTTCAATTACTTTTGAATTTGAAGGTAGCTTTACAACTGACTTTGCAGCTTATTATATTAGCAATGATGCACCAATCCCACTATCGATGATTGAAGAAATGGGCAAAGGCGATGTTGCTGAAGGTTTAAAGGTCTTTGGCTTTAGAAATACAGCAACCAAAACTGAAGTTATTGATAACGTTCTTTCTACTGGGCCTTACATGTTAGAAGAATTTTCAACTGATAATAGAATTGTCTATAAGAAAAATCCAAATTGGCACGTTAAAAAGGATAGTGCTGGACGTGATGTTTATAAACTTGAAGGATATGTTGATACCTTTAATAGTGCTTTAAAAGATGACACTAGCGGTGAACTATCTTATCAAGAATACCTTGCAGGCAACCAAGATACTTCTGGCGTTCCTTCCTCGGTTAGAGATGCTGAAAAGAATAAACCAGATACAATTTATATTGCAGATAGTGGTAGTTCTAACAATTTAGCTTTTAACACATTAAGTCAATTGGATTGGTTATATTTACACGATGAAAAAACTGGAGTCGGTAGTGCTTATAATGATCCATCTCAATATAGTGGTCGATTTGCAAAAAACGAATATCCAAATAGAGAACCAATCATGTCTAATAGAAACTTCCAAAAAGGATTAGTTACTGGATTGAATAGACAAACTTGGATTGATTCAACTTTAGGAAGTGGAGCTCCTGCGACATCTTACTTCTCAACAGCACAAAAAATGTCTCCAGCTGCTAGTGAATCTTATAACGATACTGAAGCTCATAAAACGGCTGTAAAAAATGTATTTGGTACAGATGGAATTTCTCCAACATCCAATGCTGCTGGTATTAGATATATGAGATCGGCTATTAAAGAAGAATTAGATGCTGGACATTACGTACTTGGCACAGCTGATAAACCAACCGAAATTACTCTCGATGCTGTTCATTATCACATTTCATGGACTGAAGCTTATCAGCCAATTTATACAGCTTTAGAACAAACATTTGCTCAGGCAGTAAAAAGTGTAGCTGAATGGAATGCAGGAGATAAACCATTAATTACTTTAAAAATTAATGCCATTACTACTGAAGATGCTGATTCGATGTATATGCCATGGTGTAATGGAACATATGGTGATATCTCATGTGGACAAATCACTGGCGGAACTTATGACGTTTATGGATTGTTCTATTTGTTTGAAAGTAGAAACTATGCAGCAAATCTTAACCTTTGGCCTTCAGTTTTAACTGAAGTTCCAAGTGCTCGTATTGAAGTTGATGGAAAATATTATTCCTTCGATGCGGCAGCATTTGCTGGAATCACAACTGTTGAACTTGGAGGAAATGGAGAATACGCTAATAGATATTAGTGTTCATTTCTAAGAGTTTACTGACATAAGCGGTACATGGTAAAATAAAACCGCAAAAGTAAGATATTTACTTCCATCTAAATGGGTGGAAGTAAGACAACAAGTCCCTTTTGCGGGACTTGTTGTCTTACTACAAGAAGTTAAAAGAGAGGTCTTTATGGTAAAATATGTTATTAAAAGACTTGTCTTGGTATTGTTTACAACTTTTATTATCTTAAGTTTAAGCTTTATCTTGTATAAGTCACTACCGATTGAATTGCCAATGGGAAAACCAGAACAGGTATCTCAATTTTTAAATGAGCAATATATTTTAGGATATGTAGTTCGTTTTACTGAGCCTACGGCTGGATACGGAGATCCTTTAGGAAGTGTAAATGGTTATCAAATTGCTGGAGCAGGTCCTTACTATATCTATTATGTAAGACCTATTTTTGAGCAATATTTTGTTTGGTTATCAAATATATTTACTCGTTTTGATTGGGGATCAAGCGCAACATTATATCCTAACCAAGATTGCATGATGATAATCATGGAAAAACTTCCTGTCACTATCCAATTAAATCTTATTGCAACTTTAATCTCAGTTCCAATTGGAATATTAATAGGAATAGTGGCTGCTTTACATAAAGATAAACCATTAGATCATGCAATAAATATCATAATTATGGTGATAATTGCCATACCTTCATTTATTACCATCCTTTATTTGATGCTTATTTTTGGTTATAACTTACAATGGTTACCTACTAGATGGCCTCAAGATGATGCTCCTCTTGCTGACAAGATTTTAGGTTACGTCATTCCTGAATTATCCTTATGTCTAGGCTCAATTGCTGGATTCGCCAGATTTGTCAGAGCTGAATTATGCGAAGTTATGAGCAGTGATTATCTTCTTCTTGCTAGAACTAAAGGTTTAACGAGAAGACAATCAATTATTCATCACGCATTACGTAATTCAATGGTTCCAGTTGTACCTATGATTATTGCTCAATTTTTCTCAATTTTAGGTGGATCAATGATATTAGAGAACCTTTATAACATTAGAGGTATTGGTTCTTTATATATGTCAGCTTATGGAATGAAAGATTGGAATTTATTAATGGCGGATACCGCTTTTTATACGATTATTGGGCTTGCAGCAAGTGTTCTTGTTGATTTAAGTTATGGATTTATTGATCCAAGAATTAGAATGGGAGCGAAGAAGTAGTATGGAAGAAAAGAAGTTTCAATACGTTGACTGCTATTCAAATTCTCACGAAATAACTTTAACTCCTGAAGATTTTGAATTAGTACAAAAAGACAAAAAAATACATGATTTAAAATTTAAAAATAAGCCTACAACCTTCTTTAGAGATTCTTTAAAAAGATTCTTAAAAAATAAGTCGAGTGTGGCTGGTGGCGTGATTCTTTTTGCAATTGTTTTTCTTGCAATAATAGTGCCATTTTGCGGAGGAAATGTAGATTCTTTTAATATTAATTCTCAAAGCGCGGTTACTGGATATTTTGGTATTAAATCAAGAGCAGCAATTGCTCCTAAACTTTTCCCTGCTGGAACTGGTTTTTGGGATGGTACTCAAGAGAAAAAAGAAATAGTTTTTAATCAGGATACAAATGAACCTGTTGGCTATCCTATAAGAAGCGTTAGTAAACTTGAAACTTGGGAAGTTGTTGATACGATTCCTGGTGAGTATGGAAAGGGTGGCGAAGCAATTTTAACTTATACAAGCGCTTCAACTGGATCAAGTTATTATGACAATCCAGCTAATTATCATTCAACGAGCTATAATTGGGATTTTAATTACGATTATACGATTGAATATGTTTTTTCAAACGAACTTCCAAGCAATTATTCGGTGGGTCAATACCGTATTTCGCTTGTTAATAACGAAAATGGCGAATTAGTTTATTATCCTTTAACGGGCGATGAAAATTTAACTAGCGGAAAAACTGGTTACTTTCAAGAAGGTTTTGTTTCTAATTTTTCAAGTGGTGATGAAGCGATAAGCATCAATGTTAGCGAAAAAATGAAAACATATACTATTGATAAACTTGATGATGCCTATATCAATATTGATGTTTCTAGAAATGTTAATGGCGAAATGAAAAATGCTATTGCTATAAAATCACTTAGTATTTCTTCAACGAGTGATCCAAATAAAGATGATTTAGCTAAACGAAGCATTAAAGATGGAAATTCGGTTTTAATTCAAACTGAAAATGTCGCTAATGAAAATAATACTGGTTCAGTTAAAAATGTAAGTTATTGGAGTGGTTCAAATACATCTACAGCAGGCAATAACATTAAATATGTTTATTGCAATTTCGTTTATGATCAATATGAAGATATATTTGGAGTTGCTAAATTAACAATTGATGATTACAAAATTTCTGAATGGGTGAAAAGTGGAATCATTTCTTTTGAAGTTGGCGGTCCAACAACCGATCAAGCCGAGCTTGCTTCAAGAATTAAAATATTAAAACCGGAAGAATGTCCAATTGTGAAGATTTATGAACAAATTGGAACTCCTGAATATGACCCAGTATTTGATGAATATTATAATTTCCAAATTGTAGCCGATTGTTCTCAATATAAGATGCTTGGTTATGATTCAATGCCTTCATTTATATTTGGAACTGATAGAAAAGGTCGAGATTTCTGTAAAGTAATTTTCAATGCTTTAAGAACATCGTTACTTCTAGCAATATTTGTCAGTGCAATTAACATTATCTTTGGCTTAATTTGGGGTTCAATTTCTGGATATTATGGTGGCTGGACAGATATTGTAATGGAAAGATTTTGTGATATTTTAAGCGGAATTCCTTCAATCGCGATTATTACTCTTTGTATTCTTTACTTGAATAATGATGTGGTCGCCTTTTTACTTGCAATGTTCTTGACTGGCTGGATGGGTGTTTCAAGCCGAACTAGAACGCAATTTTATCGTTTTAAAGGCAGAGAGTATGTTTTAGCTTCTAGATCTTTAGGGGCAAGAGATTCTCGACTTGTCTTTAGACATATTTTGCCTAACTCATTAGGTACTATCATTACTTCATCAATTTTAATGATTCCTAGCGTCATATATAGTGAAGCAAGTATAGCTTACCTTAATTTAGGTCTTAGTTCAGAGATGATGTTTGGTGTTATTTTAAGTGAAAACAGAAGTGAGTTTAATTCTTACACAGTATATTTACTTGTTATTCCTACCTTCATTATGCTCTTACTATTGATTGCGTTTAATTTGTTTGGAAATGGATTACGTGATGCATTTAATCCACAACTTAAAGGGAGCGAATAGATATGGAAAATAAAGAAGTAGTTTTATCTGTTAAAGATCTAGCCGTTTCCTTTAAAACGGATAGAGGTATAGTTCACGCTGTTAGAGGCGTATCTTTTGACCTTTATAAAGGCGAAACTTTATGTATTGTTGGTGAATCAGGTAGCGGAAAATCCGTTACTAATAAAGCAATCATGGGGATAAGTGCAGCAAATGCAATTATTGAAAATGGATCCATAATGTATAAAGGTGAAGATTTAATCAGAGTCTCTGAAGAAGAATTTCATCGAATTAGAGGTCATGAAATTGGAATGATTTTCCAAGATCCTTTAAGTGCGCTTAATCCTGTTATGAGAATAGGTAAACAAATCACTGAAGCGATGTTAATTAATAAAAATATTTTAAAAAGATATTATCAAAATTTAATTATCAAAGAATTAACCGCTTTAAGAAATGTTGAAGCTAATGCTAATTTTGAAATTAGCGAAGCTGAAAATGAAATTGCTCAAAATAATGAAACAATTAAAAAACTCGACGCAATCATTAAAAACCATAATTCTTTATCTTCAAAGAGTGAAAAGAATGAAAAGGATGTAAAAAAACTTGAAAATCTAAGCGAAGAATTTAATAAAGCTCAAGAAGATTTTACAAATTACATCAACATGGTAAATACTAGTTTAACTAGTAAAATTGAAAAGTGTAATGATGTTATAGCTTCTAGTGATAAAAAAGTTGCTGAAGCAACTACCAATCTTAAAAAAGAGATTAGATTAAATCGAAAGAAAAGATATGAAAAACTTCTTGAGTTTTATAAAAATATTGAAGGGAAATATAGTGCTGATTTTTCAAAATATAAAGAAACCCTTCAAACAAGAAATTCAGATTTAAAAGTTTTAATTAAAATAACTAAAGCTAATCTTAAATTTTCTTTGCCTGCTTTGAAAAAGGATTTTGCTTTAAGAAAGAAAGAAGCTAAAAAAGAAACTAAGCTCCATAAAGAGGAATTAGCTAACATTCATAAAGCTAATCTTTCTAAATTAAATGAAGATTTAGATAAAAAAACCCGCAAAATTGAGGAATTTATTGGAAATTTAAGTGAAGCTGACCGCGAAAATGTTTTTAGAGTTTTAAAAGAAAACGAAAAGAAAACAAAAATTAAGAAAAAATTAGAAGGCAAAAATAGAGATATTAATATTTCTAAACTTTCTAAAGATAATAGTCTAGATTTAGAAAAAATTCCTTTTGATGAACTTGCTAAATTATATGAAGAAGTAGACAAGATTAAAAAAGATATTAGTCTTGAAAATGAGAATTATATCAAGCAAACCAAAATTACTAGAGCTGAAGCGAAAAAAGAAGCTTTAAAAGTAATGAAAGAAGTTGGCATACCTCTCCCTGAACGAAGATTTAGACAATATCCATTTGAGTTTTCAGGTGGTATGAGACAAAGAATTGTTATTGCAATCGCTTTAACTGCTAACCCAGATATATTGATTTGCGATGAACCTACAACAGCACTTGATGTTACAATTCAAGCGCAAATTCTTGAACTTATTAACAAACTTAAAAAAGAGAGAAATCTATCTTGTATTTTTATTACGCACGACTTAGGTGTTGTCGCTAATATGGCAGATAGAGTTGCTGTTATGTATGCTGGTAAAATTGTCGAATACGGAACAGCTAGAGAAGTATTCTTCGATCCTAAACATCCTTATACTTGGGCACTTTTATCATCTATTCCTGATGTAGATTCAAAAGAAAAACTAGAAGCAATTCCTGGAACACCTCCAGACATGCTTTTCCCACCAAAAGGTGATGCTTTTGCTTTAAGAAGTAAGTATGCTATGGCAGTTGACTTCAAATATGAACCACCATTTTTTAAAGTGACTGACACACATTATGCTGCAACTTGGCTACTTTATCCTGATGCGGCAAAAGTTGAAATGCCTCAAATCGTAAAAACAAGAATCGCTAATTCCTTAAAAGCGGAACGAGAAAGAATCGAAAAAGCTAAATTAGAGGAGGTAAAAGAAGATGTTGTTCAATAAAAAAACAAAAAAAGAAATTGACGAAGAAATTTTAGAATCTTCAAAAAAACAACTTATCAAAACCTCTTTAGAAGCTTATCAGGATTCTCAGGAAACAAATTTTAATATTGAACAAGGTGATGATGAAAAATCAGAGCATCCTGTTGCAGTTGATCTTTTAAAAGATAGTAAAAATGAAGAAGAAACGCTTTCTCGAATTCGTAATTCTTGTAAATTTAAGCAAGAGTATGTAGACAACAAAATTATTTTGTCTGTCAATCACTTAAAACAATACTTCTTTTTTGGCAGTGGTCCTAATAGATACAAATTAAAAGCGGTTCACGATGTTTCATTTCAAATTAAGGAAGGCGAATGCTTTGGTATAGTTGGTGAATCTGGATGCGGTAAAACCACAACTGGACGTTCAATTATGCGTTTATATAATATCACTTCGGGCTCTATTTACTATAAAGGATACCGTATAGCTGCTGGTTCTAGATGGAACGAAAAAGAAATAAAATATACTAAGATTCGTTTGCACAATAAACTTTCAGAGCTAAAAAAAGCATTAAAAAGTGGCGAAATAACTTCTGAAGAATACAAGAAAGAAGTTGCTCAAGCTAAACAATATGCTTCTAATATTTGCAAAGTTCAAAGAGCAAAAATTAAACAAATTAAGCACGATGATAAGCATGCAGGTGAAACTGGCATCAATTTAAATGAGTCCTTGAAACCATATCGTGAAGCTTTAAGTAAAGAAAACGATGGTTTTAATAACTTTAAATTAGATTTAGATAAAAAGCTTAGTGAACATCAAATTGATCAAAACGGGTATGATTCCTGCTTTAAAGAAGAAGAGAGCAAACATAAAACCAAAGTTTATGAAATCAATAAAAAGATAGAAGACGTCAAGAATCAAGCAAAGCACAATTTGATGAGAGAAATTCAAATGATTTTCCAAGATCCTATTGATTCGCTTGACCCAAGAATGACTGTTGAATCAATTATTTCTGAAGGCTTACAAATCCAAGATTATCATAACAAAGCTGAAAACCATAAAAAAGTTGTTGCTGCTTTAGAAAGAGTTGGTCTTATTGAAGATTATGCTAGCCGTTATCCACATGAATTTTCAGGTGGTCAAAGACAAAGAATTGGTATCGCACGTGCTTTAGTAATGAATCCAAAATTACTTATTTGTGATGAACCAATTTCTGCGCTTGATGTTTCAATTAGAGCACAAATTATTAATCTTTTAAATGATTTGAAGAACGAAATGAATCTTTCGATGCTTTTTATCGCTCATGATCTCTCGGTAGTTAAATATTTCTGCGATAGAATAGCTGTTATGTATTTTGGAGAAATAGTAGAGTTAGCAACAAGTGAAGAATTATTCAAGCATCCTTTACATCCATATACAAAATCACTTTTAAGTGCTATTCCTAAACCTGATCCAGTAGCAGAAAAAAATCGTATAAGAATTATTTATAATCCTAGCGAAGTTCACGATTATAGTGTCGATAAACCAAGCTTTGTTGAAATTAGACCAGGGCACTTTGTACTTGCAAATAAAGCGGAAATTGAAAAATACAATGAAGAAATGGATCAAATTGACGCTAAACTTGCTAAGGGTGAAGAAGTTTCAACAAGCGATATTTTAAAAGAAGAAGAACAAGTTCAAGAAAAAATCGCCGATGAAAAACTTTCTGAAAATAACGACCAAGCTTTAATGAATGAACCTCAAAAGGATGCTACTCTTTCTAATGAAAGCGAAGAAGAAAGAGCAGAAGTTACTCATGAGCCTGCTCAAAATGAAGTTGAAGAAGTAAAAACTGATGAAACTGAAACAGTAAAAAGCATCGCAACAAATGAAGTAACGCAATCTGACAAAAAAGAACCTTCTGAAATTCTTTTAAAGCAAAGAAGAGGAGAAATCAAGAAGGTTTACCATGTTAAGAAAGTTGATGGAAAATGGGAAATCATTCTTAAAGATGGTCTTAAAGTTATAAAAACCTTTGATACCAAAAAAGAAGCTGTTGAATATGCTAACAATCTAGCAAAATCTCAAAATGGAACAGTCTTAGTTCATGCTTCGAAAGGCAAAAATAAAGGAAAGTTTATTAAATAAATTCATTCAATTCATTAAATCAAAATATTAAACAAGGAATGCTTTTATTAAAATCCCTGCAAAACACAGGGATTTTTTTAGAGGTTATATAACAACAAGTAGTAAAAATGAATTTAATTTGAAAATAGTGTAGTTAATTATTTAATTAACACTAAGTGCACCATCTGAACAAATGACTTCGCTATTTGTTAAAGTAGTGTCTTCATGCCAACTTCCTAATTCTCCATGAAGGTTTATTTTCTTAAATTCTTCCATTGTGCCAGCATAATATAAAGTTAAAGAAGGCTTTTCATCCAATTCTGAATACATGACTCTGAATGCAGAGTTAATATCTGTAATTGAAGTTGGTAAGTAAATTTCTAAAACATTATTTTGATAAGCAAAAGAATCTACGTCAATATATGTTGTACCATCAATTATGTGATATTCCGTGCTTATTTTACCAAATGGATAACAAAGCAATCTTTTTTCAGCACCTTTTGTATATAATACACCATCAATAACTTCAAAATTAGGATTATTAGAGTCAACTTTGAAGTTATCTCCATATCCTAGTCTTGTTATACCAGAAAAAGGATTATAACCAATTGTAGTTAAACTTGCTGGTAAAGAAATGGATGTAATGTTGTTAGCTCTAGAGAAAGCGAAATTGCCAATTGTTTCTAGACCTTCATTAAATTGAGCATTTACAAGATATGAACAAAGTTCAAAAGCGCCAGCATCTATAGTTTTTAAACTATTAGGAAAATCTAAACTTGTAACAGAAGTGGAAATAAAGGATTGCTCGCCAATAATTTCTAAGCCTTCACTAAAGTTCACAGTTTCTAAACTTCTACAAAAATAAAAGGAATATAAAGGGATTTCTTTTAAACTAGAAGGAAAAGTAATTGATTCAATTGAACTTTGATAAAATGCTCCAACGCCTAAATGAGTTAAAGATTCATCTAAAACTACATTTTTAATAGCATGAATATTTCTAAAAGCATAATCTCCAATTGATTCTAAAGTAGAAGGAAAATTGATTGTTGATAAGTTTGTTGCATCTGTAAATGCATAATCTCCAATACTTTTTAATCCTTCAGGAAGAGTAACACTAGTTGTATTTAAACAATCGTTAAATGCATAATCAAGAATCTCTATAGTGCCTTCTTGAACACTAACAGCTCTATCTTTATAAGCGATAGGCATTTTAACTAAACTTGTTTCATCGTAAGTATATAAAATACCATCAAGGCTTTTAAAAGAAATATTTTCTTCATCAACAATAAACTCTTGTAATGAACGCATTCCATTAAAAGCTTGTGAATCGATTGTTGAAACATTTTTACCTATTTTTAAGTCGGCAATGTCTTGATTAGAAAATACTGAACTGTTTATAGTGGTTACTTTATAAGTCTTGCCATCGATAGTTGCTTCATCTGGAATAATAACTGGATTTGGCATAGTTGATAATGAATTTTCAAAATCAGTAATTGCAACTTCACTATCATTTAAAATCTCATAAGAAAAATCGGTTTCATTAGTCGTTACTTCTGTAAAGTTAACGGTTAGAACATTTTCTCCTTCTTGAACAGTGAAAGTGTATGTTGTGCCGTTTCTTGCTAAGATAATATCGTTTAACAATACATTTGAAAGAATATAGCCGCTATTAGGCTGAATCACAAGCGTAATGACATCGCCCGTTTCAACATTTTCAGAAAAATTTTCAGGAGTAATTTCAACGCCATTAAGATAGGCTTTTACGCTACCTTCACCGACTATCTTTATTTGAAAAGATAGTTCGGTTTGGTTGCTGTTTGGATCATCAATTGGTGGATTTGGGTCAACTGGATTACTACAAGAAGAAAGAATGAATGTTGATGAAAGAAGGGCTATTAAAAGAAACCTTTTTTTCATAATTAAGCAATAATTCCTTCAAGAGCGGTTGTACCAACATCACTATAAGTAAGTGTGTAGCTACCTGTATACATAAGTCCATCTAATGAATCATTGAAATCGTAGTAAGCAGTAATGCTTTCTAAATTACCATCAGCATCAAGCTTGACTTGATATTCATAGATAGAATCTTGTTTTGTATTAAAATATGGAGCATATCTTAAAAGGAAACAATCTGTTAATGAACTCACTTGATCTTCTTTTGAAATATAGACATCATCCTCACTATTGTAATCAAAGAATGTTCCAGAAACTTCACTTAAAATTGGAAGATAGTCTTCATATAAATAGTCACCACAGAAACCAGAAGCATAAGCGATTGAACCATCATCTAAGTAAAATCCACCTTTTCTCATGGTATAAGTTTGACTTTCTTCATCATAAGCATATGGATAAAGATGCATATCTCCAGTTGTTTCACTATCAGTAGCTGGAGCTAAATAGTAATCACGTTCTTTATTAATATCAGAGGTTTCACCTTCTTGAACTTCATGGTAATAAAGTTCATCTCCTGTGAAATAATAGTGACTTTCACTTGAACCTCTACCTGTTGAACCATCAATTGAACTTAATGTGGTATAAGAATCACTAATTTTTAATGTGTAAGAAGTGTCTGCAAATTTATCAAAAGCTGTATCAATCTTTTTAGAATTTTCACTTTCTTCATAAGCGGTTAAATGCTCAATAGGTTTTGTACCTAAATTAGAGAATGTGAATGTAGCCGAATTCGTGATTAAAGAGTAATCAAGAGTGGTGTTATCAAGAGAGACAATAGGGCTTAATTTAAAATTAAACTGCGTAAAAACGCCATTATCTACACGAATATAAGCTTCAGTTGGTAAAGCTGTCGCTCCCGAATTCAAAGAATAAAGAAGGGTTGAAGCCATTAAGCCAGCTTTATCAATATTGAGGTTATATCTTGTAAAAGCGGTTGTTGATTCATCAAGAGTAGAATCATCTTCAATAAGTAAACCAAAGATGTTGTTAAAGCCATTATCTCCGAAAGTTAAACCACCTTTAGTAGAAGCCATTGATGAATCATAGTCTCTTTCAACAACATTTCTATAATCAATTATTTCTTCATAAGCATAACCATCTTCATCTTCAAAGTAAGTATATGGGCCTTCAGCAGCAATTGTCATTCCGCTGATTTCTCTATAAGAATATTTATAGAAGGCTTTTTCGTCCCCTCCATTATAGGCAACATCAGTTTGATAAATGTTTGTATCAATTGGATCGCCTTCAATAACTAAATTGCCCTCGTTATCAACATTATATTCATAACGTTCTTGAGTGATATTACCGTGCATTGAAAAACCAGATAAAAGGTCTTCCATGTTTTCTTTTAAAACTTCATCTTCATAAGCTTCGACTTCGTTCTCAGTTGTAGTATCTCCATTTTGATTATCATCGTTAACATTAGGAGTAGAAGCACAACTTGCTAAACCGCTAAGAGCTAAAAGTGAAACTAATAATAAACTTTTTTTCATAAATCGTTTTCTCCTTATTCAGCAATAACAATATCAAATGGGGTCTTTGAACTACCTAAATCTGAGAAGGTAATTTCAAATAAACCAGAATAACCAACGTGGTCTTCATAATTTACTTCGATTCGGTCAATACAAGTTTCATCATCATTGACATAAATTTTTACACTTGTAACATAACCACTATCGATTGGAGTAAATGTATCGAAAGTAGACATGAAAATATCTCTAATGATATATGGTAAGTTATCATTAGTTGGAGAATATGAACCATCTTCATTCATATTGAAAATATTTGCATCAAGATAAGAGAAGTCGAAGCAACCTTCTTTATAGTAGAACGTATTATCGAGGTGGGAGAATCCAAATCCACCTTGGGTGAATTCACCTGTTGTTCCATTAACAGTATAAATTCTCATTCTTTTATTGGTGTCTTCAATTCTTAAGAAGAAATCATCTGCAGTAGGTTGAGTTGGAGTTTCATAAGCTTGTTCTGGTGGCAAGGTATAGGATTGAGAATAAATACCGCCTCCTACTTGTCCTCCAAGTTGATAAATTGTTAAATATGTATCTTCACCAACATATTCTCCATCAATATAAGGAACGATACGATGGGTTATTGTGATTTTATCGCTGGCTTTCATACTAGCAAGAGCGTTTTTAAGTGGTTCGTTTTCGGCTTTATCCTCTTTTTCTTTAATTAAATCAGAAGCGTTAGCTTTTCCAATTTCACTAAAGTCCATATCAATCTTATAGTTATAACGAATGTATGTTTGATGAAATCGATCTTGTTCGGTTGCTACAGTAGAACTGAGTTTAGAATCCATATTATTTGAAACAAAACTTGCACTATTTAATGTTGACTCAGTGAAATTGAATAAACGAGTAGAATAAGTAATATTATCTTGATAGCCTTCAAGAAGGGAGAACATTCCTTCAAAAATGATGTTGGTCTTTTCATTTGTTAATTCAAAACCATCACTAGTTTGTGTTAAATCATTTCTTTGAATAAGTCTAAATGGATTGATTAAACTATTTGAACCATAAGGAATTAATTCTTCATTCGTATCAACAGCTAAACCAGTAACAACAGTGTTATCATAATCAAGATATTTTAAAGCAGCATAGCCATTATAGTTAAAGGCGTTTTCGCCCATAATATAGCCATCATATTCTTGACCGTTTGTGTCGGTTAAAACTTCATAGTATCTTCTATCTAAACCTGTATAGTCATTATTGTCTTGGTAGGTTAAATCAAATTTATAAGTAGTGACTTTGGTTTGAAGATCTGTATCAGGAATTTGATAGTTTGAATCAACAAAATAACTTTCAGTGATTTTAAAAGTACCTGTTGTTTTAAATCCTTTTCTTAAATCTTCTAAAACACTATTTATAGAAATAGGTGTAATAGGAGTTTCTGGATTGTCTGGTGTATCAGGCGTTATGCCGCCACAACTTGTTGCTGTGGCGACTAAACTAAGTGCTAATAATGAAATATATTTTCTTTTCATAATACTTCCTTTCTATTTAAAAACATCGCAAATCTCAATTATTTTTAAAACTCTAATGTAATTGTGACATCTTCATCTGGCATAACAAATTTGTATGCGTTGACTGTCATACCACCTCCAATGTCAATAGTTTGTCTTTCTGTAATTTCTGTTCCATTTGCTAAAACTTTAAAATTGTTAGCGCCTTGAATCCAAAAATCAAAGTAAACTATAGTTCCAGAAACTACATCGCGATAAAAAGCAGCTCCTACATATGTATATGTTGAATCATAAATAGCAATTTCGTAATTACCACTTGGGAAGGAAGATGTGTCAACTGTTATATCGTGTGTGCCAGTATCTTCAGAGAAAGTAAGTTCTAAGGTAGCAGCATTATTTGGCATAACAAATGTGTAATAATCTTTGCCACCAACCGTAACTTCTTCAAGTGTTTCTCCGTTTAAAGTTGCTTCATCAAAAACGTAACCTTCTACATCAGCAACTTCCATATAAATAGTATCTAATGGATGAGCTTGAGTAATTGGAGTTGTTGTATCTTCACTAGAGTAGAAGCTAACTTCAACACTATCTTGAAGTGCTACTGGATCAGTAGTGTAAGAAAGAGCAAAACTAGCAGTGGTATCTGCCCATTCAGCGGTTAAAGTTAAGTCAGAAGTATGGGTGAAAACAAAAGTATAAGTATTTCCTTCAATAGTTCCCTTACCATCTTTGCCATTTTCTTTAATATTATATAAAGCTAAATTAGTATTTGGTTGAGTAAACTCAGCAGTAACAGTTTGGTTTCTAACTGCCTTTGTAATTGGATTACCTTCTTCATCATAGAAAAGACAAGTTTCATTACCACTTGCTGTGTAAGATAAGTTATATTCAACAGCTTTGGTTGTAACTACAATTTGAACTCCGCCATCTTCAACTGTAAATTGATATGCGCCATCTTCATCAAGAGTAACTGGAGTCCCATTAACAGTAACTTGATCAAGAGTATAAATATTTAACCAGTTATTCATAATGTAAGCTCTTAAATAAAGCTTTGTACCAGATTTAAAGACTGTTGAATTTGGATTGTATTCAGGAATGCTAACTAACGAACCATCAGCATTTTTAGCTGAGCCAATTTCAACTTTGGCACCTTCACCAGCTTCATAAGTGACTAAGCCACCATGAACTTCAACTTCGATTGTTTCTATTTTTAAAACCGAATCATGAGCAGCGGAAGTAAAATCAACTGAAGTGCCTCTAAAATCTAATGCTTCTCCATCAAGATAAATGTTAGAAATCTCATAGCCGAGATTTAAAATATATTCGACGTGAATTGAAGTTCCCTCTTCGACAGCATTTAAATTAATGTCTTTATAGGTTTCACCATTCATTACATAGAGACCTTTAAAGGCGGCTTCATCATAATCTAAAGTCAAAGAATAGGCTTGAAGTTCAGTAATGGTTAAAACCGAATCCCTTGAAGGCATAGTAAACATGTAATAACCTTCTTGTGAAGAAACAACATTATCATTTAAACGAACTGAAACATAAGTAGATGCATTAAGTCTTAATAAATAAGATTCGGATGGAGCAAGATTATATACTCCGTTTTCATCTGGGAACATCTCATTTTGTTTAGAATTCATAAGTGTGACAATTTCAGCACCAACTTCATTAACTACTGTAAGTGTATATGTGTCTTGTGGAATATCAGTTAAAACAACTGTTAATTCAACATCAGCTTTTGGCATAACGAAGTAATATTGTGTAGAGGATTTTGACATTACTGTGACCCCATCAATATTAGTTGTAATCTCTTTAATGGTTCTTCCATCAGGGACTGATTTAACTGTAATTTCAACACTTTCCCCGGATTTTGCAGAGTTTTTGTTTAAAACAAGCTCAACTCCATTATCTTCTGCAATAGTAATATCATGGGTTTCTTCTACAGGAGTAATAGGGTCATCATCATCAATTATTGGCGTTTCCCCACAGCCTACTAGTAATGAAACTGTAAGTAAGCTTGCTCCAATGAGCCATCTTTTTTTCATGGTTAAAATACCTCCTAAAATTATATTGTTTCTTCTTCGCGACGAATGAAAAAACAAATTTAAAACAATTTTATTGTAGGAGCAAATTAATTTTCGTCAACAAAAAATGCCTTATTTTCGAAAATCTTAATATTATTTATAGGTTTTTGGCTACTAAAATATCAAAAAATGACGACTATTATGGCGAAAACACGTTTATTTTCAAAATATTTAAATATTTTACAATTTTGTTATGAAGTGGAGTATTGATTACGAAAATTGGACATATAGGTATTTATGTTAACGAATTAGAAACAACAAAAGAATTTTTCGAAAAGTATTTTTTGGTAAAACCAGGTCCTAAGTATGACAATAAAAGAACTGGTTTCACAAGTTATTTTCTAAGTTTTGGTGATGGAGAATCTAGAATTGAAATAATGAGCAGAAAAGAGGTTGACGTTAATAATTTACTTGAAGCACTTGGATATAATCATATTGCTATTAGTGTTAGAACAAAAGAAGCAGTTGATGAAATAACAAGGAAATTAAAAAAAGACGGCTATGCAATTTTAGAGTAACCTCGTACAACTGGTGATGGCTATTATGAAAGCTTATTTCTCAGCTTTGATAATTTATTAATCGAATTGACTATTTAAAGTAATTAATTACATTAACTTAATTTTGTTATTTGAAAATAATTTTCAGAAATTTTTCGGAAATTTGCTATTGACAGAAATCGATTATAGTATAGACTAATTGCGAAGATTGATAGAGGCGCAGTTTAAAAGAGTAACTTGCGGAGAAGGCATTCTAAGAAACAAGTGAAAGGTATAACTGCCGAAACAACTTTCTAGGCATAGAAGTTGATTGGGCTATGGAAGAATATTCCTATAGACTCCTAGAAATTTTTCTAGAGGCGCTATCGGTGTAACTTGTTTATTAAGATTGCATCGAGCGATGCAATCTTTTATTTTCAAGGAGCACGCGTATATGAAAAGCAAATTTTTAGGTTTTTTCGCTTTAATTATTAGCTTGTTTAGTTTGTCTTTTTTATCAAGTTGCGGAGAAGCTACAGTTGACAATTCTCGATTAGTTATCGGAATGGAATGTGGTTATCAACCTTTCAACTGGACTATAAGTAGTGCAAGTGAATATACTTTACCAATTGATGGGACAAATGAATTTACTGATGGTTATGACATTCAAATTGCTAAATATTTAAGCGAAGATTTAGGCAAAGAAGTTGTTATTAAAAGAACAGTTTGGGACAGTTTGATCACTGATTTAAATGCCGGGAATATTAATATGGTCCTAGCAGGAATGAGCTCAACAGCAGAAAGAAGAGAACAAATCGATTTCACTGACCCTTATTTAACTAGTGATTTAGCTTTCTTAATACAAAAAGAAAATATTCCAGAAGGAAATTCTGAAGAAAATCCATTATCTTATGACGATTTATTAGTTTTATTTTCTGGCGAAAGTTTAATTTGTCAAAGAGGTGTTGTTGGAGATGAATTAATTGAAACTTATTTTTCTTCTGTTGATGAAACGATACAACATAATGACCCAGCTAATACCTATCCTTTAGCTGCTATGGATGTTGATCAGGGAGTTTCTTTTGCTATGCCTGCAGAACTTCCTGTTTGCGAGGCTATGGTAAACATTTCTCCTGATAATTTGGGTATTTTATATGTTGATCAAAGTTTTATAAGTGATGTTGATAAGGAAGGCTTATCTGTTTCAATTGGTATTAAAAAAGGAAATGATGAATTAAGAGAAGAAATTAATGCATCATTATCTAAATTGAGCGATGAAAAACGTGGACAAATGATGGGAGAAGCTGCTCAAAGAAGTGCAACAACTGATGATTCAGGTGAAACAACTACCTCATCACAAAATATCTGGACCCTTTTTACAGAGAATTTTGCTTTAATTGGGGCAGGTATAGTAGATACTATAATTCTTGCTGTTTTTGGAACAGGAGTCGGATTAATTTTAGGTATCTTTATCGCTTATGGTAAAAATTGGAAAGCTAAAGAAAGCGATAAAAAATGGTTAAAGTGGATTAAAAGAGGCGTTGTTGGACTAGCTAATTTATATTCAACTATTTTAAGAGGAACACCTATGATGGTCCAAGCTTTAATCTTTAAATATGGATGTCAAGCGATTGGCTTAAATTGGGGGAATATTTATTTCCAAGGTGAAATTGCTAATTACTTTAATGGTTGGTTTATTGCTGGTTTAATCGTTATTACTTTAAATACTGCAGCTTACATGGGTGAAATTGTAAGAAGTGGTTTAAATGGAGTTGATATTGGACAAGTTGAAGGAGCAAGAAGCTTAGGTATGTCTTCAACTAGAACTTCCATCACAATTATTTTGCCTCAAGCATTAAAAAACGCTCTTCCTACAATTGGGAACGAACTTATTGTAAATATTAAAGATTCTTCAGTTTTAAATGTTATTGCAGTTACCGAACTTTATTATCGAATGATGAATATTGCAAGTACAACATTTGCTTTCTTAGAAGCTTATATTATTCTTGCTCTTGTTTATCTTGTTTTAACTTTAATTGCTAGTGCTATTTTAAAACTTATTGAAAAGAAATTAGACGGCGTAAAATTTTCACTTAATCCATTTAGATGGGCTAGAAAAAAGGAGGTTTTCTAAATTATGGAAACTTTATTAAAAGTAGATAACTTAGCTAAATTTTTTGGAGCAACCCAGGTTTTAAAAGATATTTCTTTAACTGTTAATAAGGGCGATGTTATTTCAATTATTGGTCCTAGTGGTAGTGGGAAATCAACCTTTTTAAGATGCTTGAATCTTCTTGAAGAACCAACAAGAGGAAAATTAACTTACCTAGATAAAGTTTATTTTAGTGTTAGTAAGTGCAAAGATGATTTTGTTGATTATGCTAAATATCAAGAAGATTTAAAAAAATATGAAGATAGATTAGTTGAAACTGAAGACAACTATGCTATATATAAAAACAAGTTAATTGAAGATAAAACTAATAAAGAATATAAACTTAAAGCTAAAGAAGCAAAAAAGGAATTTAATGAAGTTAGAAAACATCCTATTTTAAAGAAAGATTATTTTAATAAAGAAGGCTATGAAGAAGCGATTAAAAATTCTCCTTCTTTTACAATTAATCAAAAAGAAATTAATGAGATTAGAACTCATGTAGGGATGGTCTTTCAATCATTTAATCTTTTTAATAACTACAATGTTTTAGATAATTGCATTCTTGCACAGACAAAAGTATTAAAAAGAAAATATGATGAAGCAAAAGATATTGCTATTAAAAACTTAACTAGAGTTAATATGCAAGATCGTATGAACTATAAAATTTCAGAATTAAGTGGTGGGCAAAAACAAAGAGTAGCTATTGCAAGAACTTTGTCGATGAATCCTTCAATTATTTTATTTGATGAACCAACGAGTGCTCTTGATCCTGAAATGGTTGATGAAGTTTTATCAGTTATGAAACGACTAGCTGAAAAAGGAATGACGATGATTGTGGTGACTCATGAAATGAACTTTGCTAAAAACGTTTCTAATAAAGTTGTCTTTATGGAAAATGGCTATGTTGTAGAAAGTGGTAATCCAAAAGATATTTTCGATAATCCAAAAACAGAAAGACTAAGAGAATTTCTTAAATTGGACAAATAATTAAAATAAATTTTTTAAAAGAAGTGTTGGGAAAAATCCTAACACTTTTTTAAATAAGCCTGCAAAAACAACTTATTTTTACCTCTTTTAGTAAATTCATTTTTTTATTTCTACATAAAAAAATCAATCATTTTTGAACTTTTTTAAAAATTTTTCTTATAAACTCCATCTTATTAATGAAGGCACCTATTTTGTCTTTAAGGAGGTGATAGGAAATTATGAAAAGTAATTTAATTATTTAAAATTCTATTCTATGTTTATCCCTCTAAACATAGATATTACTAAATTTATTTTAACTTTGAAAATACGCTACCAATACTATCGTTAATAATAAGTTTTACATTTCTATTTACATGTAATTCACTTTTGTTAATGATGACGATATTATCACCAAAAAAATATCGTATTAAACCATTTGCTGGATAGACATTTAAAGAAGTGCCAGCAATAATTAGTAGGTCAGCTTCTTGAAGAGCAATGATTGATTTTGTTAGGACCATTTCATTTAAAGGTTCTTCATAAAGGACAACATCAGGCTTAATAATCCCTCCACATTTAAGACAATGTTCTTCTGGAGCAAGCGCTAAAAAATCTTTAAGATCATAGAAACGACCACATTTTGTACAATAGTTTCTATGAATAGAGCCGTGGAGTTCAACGACATTTTTACTCCCAGCTTGTTGATGAAGAGCATCAATATTTTGAGTTACTATCGTGATATGTTTGCCATTCTTTTCTTTATCTGCTAAATATTTGTGAGTTATATTAGGTAAAGCATTTTGATTTATCATAAATTCACGATAGAACTCAAAAAACGTTTTGGTGTGATTTATAAAATAAGTGTGAGAAAGCATTTCTTCATATGGTTTATCATATTTGCTTTTCAGCTTATATAAACCATTTTCACTTCGAAAATCAGGAATGCCGCTTTCTGTTGAAACTCCGGCTCCGCCAAAGAAAACGATATTTTTAGCATTATCTATTAAGGCTTGTAACTCTTTAATTTTGTCTAAACTATTATCTTCCATAACAAAATTATAAATATTTTCAAAAGAAGTGAATAGTGGCATAATTTTAGCAATGGCGCAATGACGTAATTGGTAGCCGTATCGGTCTCAGAAGCCGATGAACCGAAAGGTTCGTGGAAGTTCAAATCTTCTTTGCGCCACCATCTTATAACTAACATTTTGATACAATTAATGGTTTCAAAATTAATGATATTTGCTCGAGAAATCGGGCTTTTTTTTCATTTCAAGCGTTTTGCTAGTAGATAAAAATTGATTTGAATCTACGGATTTTAGAATTTTGGTTCTGCTAGAAAAATGAAAGCCTACTAGCAAAACGTATATTTACTAGAAAAAGATATCCTTATGAATCCACAATTTTATTTTAATTAAGCGGCAACATAATGACTATGAATAAGTTAAATCTATTTGTTGTTTTTAGGTCGGTTTACCGATATAATATTGGTATGACATTTTTAGATTTATTAGCTTTTAAAAAAACAACAGTTTATGCGTTATCCAATAAAAGTGGGATTCCGAAAACCACTTTATTTGATATTGCGTCTAGTAAGACAGACATTTTAGAGTGTTCTGGTAAAACATTATTAGCAATATCAAAAAGTTTAAATATATCAATTGAAGAGTTACTTTCACTAGAAAAAGAAGAATCTAAAACTTTGTTGCCTTTATTTTTATATGATGCGATTTCAGAATATAGAAAATCTATACGTGAGAATAGCTCTTTATTAGATTGCTATAGCGACCAATTAAATAGTTCTATCAATGTTGCTGAAGTTGAACATCTCATTTCGAAAGAACAAGCTGATCGATTAAGAGCAAGATACTTTAGGAGATAAACACTATATGATTAATTTTACAAATTTTCCGATAAGAAAAAAGGCGTATGGGGGTGCGAATGGGAATAAACTATCGGTAGTTTATAATGATGATCTTTATATGATCAAGCTCCCGATGCACGCCATTAAAAATCCTAATTTATCATACACGAATAGTTGTATTTCTGAATATTTAGGTTGCCGTATTTTTAATATGTTAGGAGTAAAAGCACAAGAAACATTATTAGGAGTATATGAATTTCATGGAAAAGTTAGAAATGTTGTTGCGTGTAAAGATTTTACTTCTATAAACACTATATTGATTGATTTTGCATCAGTAAAAAATCAAATTATCGATTCTGCTTCAAATGGATATGGAACTGAATTGACCGATATTCTTGATACTATTGAGAAACAAAATGCCGTCGATCCTAAAGAATTAAAAGAACATTTTTGGGATATGTTTGTTATTGACGCGTTTATTGGTAACTGGGATAGACATAACGGTAATTGGGGTTTTTTATATAACCAAGAAAACGATGAAATGAAAATTGCTCCAATCTTTGATTGTGGTTCATCGTTGTTTCCTCAAATTGACGACGAATTAATTAAAAAAGTTATGTCATCTAAGACAGAAATGGACGCTCGCGTTTTTGATATGCCAACTTCTGCAATACTAGTAAAAGGAAAAAGAGGCAATTATTTTAGAATGATAACATCCTTGGAATACAGTGACTGTAATGAAGCAATCAAAAGAATCGTTCCTAAAATCAATCTTAAACAAATTAATTCATTAATTGACGAAGTGGAGCAAGCAAGTGATTTACAAAAATTATTTCTTAAAAAAATACTAAAATTACGTAAAGAAAATATATTGGATTATGCACTTATGAAATTGACTCAAAACACCTTATAGGAGTTTAGAAATGTTTAATGTTAACGATGAAATATCAATCAGCGATATTAAATACACAATAGTAAAACTTTTAGGACATGGTAAAGGTGGATATTCATATTTAGCAACAGCTGATAATAAAAAATATGTATTAAAACAAATCCATCACGAGCCTTGTTCTTATTACCAATTTGGTAACAAAATCGAAGCCGAATTACATGATTATGAGCGACTTCTTAAAACAGGAATTAGAATTCCTAAATTGATCGCGTTTGATAAAGATAAAGAAATAATCATTAAAGAATATATTGAAGGACCAGTCTTATCTGACCTAATTAAATCAAATAAAGATATAACAATTTATATTAAGCAAATGAAAGACATGCTTCCTAATATTTATAGTGCAGGTCTTAATATTGATTATTATCCAACAAATTTCATTATCAATAAGAATGATAATTTAATTTATTACATTGATTATGAATGCAATTTATACGATGCAAAATGGGATTTTGATAATTGGGGAATAAAGTATTGGAATGGCAGTGAAAAACTAATTTAAGAATGAAAATGGTATCGTTTTCTAGTAAAGATATTATCTTGCTATATTTTGTATTAAAGCGATAGCACAAAGACAATCTCGAATATCAGCACTAAAGTGCTATTTTATTTGAGTAATAGTTAGATAAAACTAAAGAAGTTTTCTTCCGATAAAACCACAAGCCTGTAAGAAGCATTTTAGGTGAGATGCATAATTGCTGTTTTACCTGATTTAAATTATAAAGAAGAATCATTGAAGGACAATGTCCCTCAAAATGTCCCTCAAAATGTCCCTCAAAATTGATTTAGCAAAAATTATTGATGCTATAAAAGAAAAACCAAGAATAACTAGATAAGAGTTAGTTTCTGTTATTGGAAAAAGTGTTAAAACAGTAGCAAGAATTCTTTGGTGTATGAATAATGGTAACTATTCCTTTTGATAGAAAAGGTTTTAATGTGAACAATGACTTCACAATAAACCTCACAATAAATTGTTTAACTGAATTAGAACGAGTTATATTAGAGGAAATTAGTAATAATTGTAAAGTTGTAAGAGATGGTTTGTAGTCTAAGATAGGTAGGTCTTCTGATCATACCCAACGAATTTTAGATACTTCGGAAAATAAAGGATATATCAGAAGAAAAAGTTAAGATAAATCAAGTATTGGAAGATTTTAAAATAATGACAAATAAAGTTATTTTCAAAAAAGATGAAGAATTTTAGCCAATAATTTTGTTTATAGAATTAGTAAAATTTAACTATTTAAATGAGCAGGTAAACCGTCATCTACGAAATCTTTTGTGCAAACTATTTATATTTTTATGGTATTATTTTTGCATGCGGTACGACACACTTTATGAAGTTTTAACGATTATTAATAATATTATACTTTGTCTTATAGGTATACCATTTTTTTTACAAGTGGTTTATATGATTTTGTTTTGGGTAAAAAAGAAAGTTTATCCAAAAAGTTCTATAAAGCATAAGGCTGCCATAATAATTGCAGCGCGTAATGAAGAAAGCGTAATTTACAGTACGGTTAGACACATTTATGAGGATCAAAATTATCCAAAAGATAAATTTGATGTTTATGTTGTAGCTCATAATTGCACTGATAAAACAGCTGAACTTGCGGAAAAAGCCGGCGCAAAGGTTTTTGTTTTGAACGACCCAGACAAAAAGCGTCATATTGTTTGCTATGCTTTAAAATATGGAATTAATGAGATTATCAAAACAGGTATAAATTATGATTTTTTTATTAGATTTGATGCTGATAATCATATTTGCCCTGATTTCATCTCTTTAATGAATGATTGCTATTCATCTGGAGTAGAACTAGCTTGCCCTTATGAATCAGCGTTAAACATTTCGCAAAACAATTTCACTCAAGCTTGTGGACTTTATTATATTTTTAATTCTAGATTTGGCGGTAGAGTTAGAGAAAGACTTGGATTAAGTGCACATTTAAATGGGCCAGGAATGATGTTTTCTAGCAATATAGCAAAAAAATATGGATATGACTGCGAAACAATTTGCGAAGACACTGAATTTTCTTTTAAAAGACTTTTGGATGGCTATAAAGCACATTATGTTGAAGATGCAATTGTATATGAAGATTTGCCTTCTACAATGAGAGACACTTACGCAAGAAATATTAGATTAGGCTCAGGTAATATTATTTTATTAAAAAAATATTCTTTAAAATTACTAGCTAATTTATTTAGGTTTAGAAAAGGGAGTCTTTCTTCGCTAGAACAAATCTTAACTTTTTCTTTTATTCCTTTATGTCCAATTTTATGCATATATTTACCAGTATTTTACATTTATTCTGCTTTGCATTTAGGTTTGACTGGTCAGTATAATGCTTTAATTAATATGCTGATTCTAATTGGTTCTATTCTATTATTTCTTTTTATTTTTATGGGCATTCTGCAAGGTTTTGTGTTAGTTTTGCTTGATTATAAAAAGATGGGAGTAAAGAAAAGACGTGAACTTACAAAAGGAATCTTGTTATTTCCTGCTTTTACAGTAGTATATTGCGTAACTATAACATTTGGTGTCTTTTCAAAACCAAGGCGGATTCCTATTAAGCGAAATCCAAATGCAGCATAATTTTTAAGTTTCCTCTTCTAATTATTTTAAAGTTTTCTATATAAACCATTTACTAAAGATTTTTGTTTTTAAATTTTAATTAAGAATAAAGGCCCTTCCAACATGAGCAAAAATAATTATGCAGTTATAGTTGAGCATTTAGTCAAAACTTATAATAAAGGTGAAGTAAAAGCAGTTAATGACATTTCCTTTAAGGTAGAAAAAGGCAGTCTTTTTGCTTTTTTAGGAATTAATGGGGCTGGTAAATCAACAACAATTAATATCATTTGCTCGATCTTATCTAAAGACCAAGGAAGAATTTTCATTGATGGCTTAGACATTGATAAAGATAGAGAGCAAATCAAAAAAGAAATTGGCATTGTTTTTCAAAATAGTGTTTTAGATCAAGAATTAACTGTTAAAGAAAATCTTGAGATAAGGTCTTCTTTTTATGACTTAAATAAAAAACAAAGAGAAGACAACCTTAAAAAGATAATTGATTTATTAGAACTTGAACCAATTTTAAAAAGGCCTATAAAAAAACTAAGTGGTGGACAAAAAAGAAGAGTTGATATTGCTCGAGCGATGATTCATTTACCAAAGCTCTTGATATTAGATGAACCTACAACTGGTCTTGATCCAAAAACAAGAAGAACTGTTTGGTCTTTAATAAATAATATCAAGAATGAGACTGGGATGACTGTTTTTTTAACAACCCACTATTTAGAAGAAGCAGAACAAGCAAGTCATGTTGTTATCATGGACAAAGGTCATATTATTGCAGAAGGTACCCCGGTTGAATTAAAAAACAAATATAGTAACGATTATTTATACAATTATTCAAAGAAAAACCATGAATTAGAATGGATTTTACATGAGAATGGTATAAAATTTAGCTTTGATGAAGAAAATGAAACTTATAAAATTGTCATCGAAAAAGGAGCATCAGCTACTGATTTTATAACAAAGTATGCTAAATATTTAAATGATATCGAAGTCTTAAAAGGGAATATGGACGATGTATTTTTAAACGTAACCGGAAGAGACATTTTAATAGGAGACGATAGTAATGATTAATAGTTTAATGAACATTCTTAACGTATTTTTAAATCTTACTAAAAGACATTTTTTAGTCTTCTTTAAAAATAAGATTAGAGTTTTATATACACTTTTAGTCCCTATTATTATTTTACTTGTATACATTCTCTTTTTAAGAAACTTAGAACTATCAACAGTTCAAAATATTTTATATGAATTAGAGGTTGAAGCGACCCCTGAATTAACAACTTATATTAGTACATTAGTTGATTCTTGGATGTTATCAGGAATTATCATTTTAAGTACAATAACGATCTCTATTCAAACTAATAATATAATCATTAATGACAAAGAAAACGGAGTTAATCGCGATTTTGCCTCCTCACCAATTAAAAATTCTTATTTAATTGGTAGTTATTTTTTATTTAATTTTATAGTTACAATGTTCCTTTGCTTGATTGTCATGGCAATTTGCTTTGTCTATCTTGCTATAATGGGTGAATTTTTCTTAACTTTTATTGATTTTTTAATTGCTTTTGGAGTTTTAACTTTATCTACAGCAACCTCAACACTTTTAACAATTTTTATTTGCTCATTCATTAAACATGAATCAACTTTAGCTAGTATTATTGCTGTTTTTTCAACGGTCGCTGGTTTTGTAATTGGAGCTTATATGCCTTTATCAATGTTCCCAGATTGGTTTAGAAATATTTGTGGTTTTGTTCCTGGAACATATTCTACCGATTTAATGCGTTTTGCATTTATGGCAACTCCTTTAGATGGTTTAAGTGGACTTGTTAGTAACTTAAATCTTGCTAACGGAGAAGAATTAATTAACAATTTATTCAATAGTTTTGGATATGAAATCAATCTTTTTGGAACAAATATTAACGTTGGTTACCAAGCTTTAATTAATGTTGGTTTTGTTGTTCTCTTTATGATTTTAAATACTTTTTCGATAAAACATATAACTAAAGTAGTTGCTGATAATTAGTAAAACAAATCTTAAAAACGGTTAATTACATTCAAAAACCTTGCAAATCTAACTTAAATAATTAATATAACTAATGGTGTTAAATACATTTTTAAGGTAATAAGTTTATATGGCTCAACATGTTATTGTGAAAGAATATAATCCTCTTTATCCAAAACTTTATAATGAAGAGGAAAAGTTAATTAAAAAGATACTTGGCAAAAATCTTGTCCATATAGAACATATTGGTTCAACTTCGGTGCCAAATTTAAAATCAAAACCGATTATTGATATTTTAGTAAGCGTCAATTCACTTGAAGAAGCTGATTTAAAGCAAAAAGAATTTGAAGCAATAGGCTATGAATATATGGGCGAATTTGGTATTAAAGGTCGTCGCTATTTAAGAAAAGGTGGAAACGAAAGAACACATCAAATTCATATTTTTCATAAATCTGATAAGAATAATCTTATTCGCCATATTGCATTTAAAAACTATTTAATTAAACATCCTGATATAAGAGATGCTTATGGTGAGTTAAAGGAGAATCTAGCTAAAAAATTTCCTTATGATATCGATTCATATTGTGATGGGAAGGATGCATTTATTAAAAAGTATGAAGAATTAGCCATAGAGGAATTTTCGATTAATCTTTGTAATTACTGACAAAGTGTAATTTATCTTACTTTATAAGTAAGAAATAAATTGAATGAGAAATATTGCTAAATTATAATCTAGTTGCGGAGATGTTTTTATGAAAGTTTTATTAATCAACGGAAGTCCTAACCAAAAAGGATGCACAAATAGAGCACTAGAAGAAGTTAAAACAACGTTAAATAAAGAAGGAGTTGAGACAGAACTTGTTTGGATTGGCAATCAACCAATCGCTGGTTGTATTGCTTGTAGAACTTGCAAGAAAACCAATAGATGTGTTTTTAATAATGATTTAGTTAATAAATTAATAGAAAGACTTGATGAATTTGATGGAATTATTGTTGGCTCTCCCGTTTATTATAGCGGCCCAAGTGGACAAATTTGTGCTTTTTTAGATCGTCTTTTCTTTGCTGGCGGCGATTTTTCTGGCAAAGTTGGAGCAGCCGTTGTTTCTTGCAGAAGAGGTGGAGCTACAGCATCGTTTGATCGTTTAAACAAATATTTTACAATTTCAAATATGGTTCAAGCCTCATCTCAATATCGGAACATGGTTCATGGAAATACCCCTGAAGAAGTCAAACAAGATTTAGAAGGCTTACAAACAATGCGTACGCTTGGTCAAAACGTTGCTTGGCTTTTAAAATGCATCGAAGCAGGAAAAGAAAAAGGCATTGAAAAGCCTAAGTATGAGGCTTTTACAAAAACAAATTTTATAAGGTAACACAAATGAAGAACACAGCTAAGATTTTTATTTATATAGGCGTTGCATTAAGAATTTTATTTTTTGCAATTATCGAATCATTTTTATTAATTGGTTTACTTAATGTCTCTTATTATAGCGAATATGTAATTTTTGAAATTACTGTTTTTGCTGTTATGATGCTACTTGCTTTAATAATTCCAATCGCTTCTTTATTAGTTGCTCATTTTACTTTAAAATCACTTAAAGTTGCTACTAAGAAGGACGATATTATTGGAATCAGTGTAGTTTGCTTAATCTTCTCTAGTATTATTGGTGGTATAGTTTTATTATCATCTGATGATAAGGATTTTGTAGCAAGTACTAATGCTAAGACAAGCAAGAGTCAAGAAGATAGTGAACTTACTCCATTAGAGAAAAATCTTAAAAGAATAAGAAATATGAAAGAAAGTGGAGCTATTAGCCAAGAAGAATACGATCAATTAAGAAAGAAAATATTAGAAAACGAATACAAGTAATGAAAAAGAAAAAACTAAGTTATAAATTTTATTATGTTTTAGGGATTATTCTTACCTTTATTTTTCTATTTCTTTTTGCTTTATTTGTTACTTTACCTTTAGCCATTAAAGATTTTCCAGAGTATTTAGGGCGGGTCGCAATTGTTATTTGTATGGTTTCTTTTGTCGGAATTATATTTGGAGTTTATCTTGTTAAAAAAGCTAATTTTATTAAAATTAATCAAAAGCAAAACAAAGAAGCCGAGGAAGTGAAAGAGAGAATTAAAGAAAGCTATATCAAACATCATCGATACGACGAAAACGATGATAATTAAGAAAAAACCTTGCAAATCTCACCTATTTTATTTGATAAAATATATTTAGGAGCTTAAGTTAATGGTAAACTGCCAATCTCCGAAGTTGGTTATAGCAGTTCGATTCTGCTAGCTCCTGCCAAATTAATCTAGAATGTTTTACTTTTAAACATCAAATATATACAAACCTAAATTTCTGATTCATTTTTGAGTATTCTTTCTCAATAATTTTCGATTTTAAATAATAATTTCTTAACTTTAGGTAAAATAATGTACATTAATTTAACTTTGTAATATTGAAAGTTAAATTATTTCATTGTTTTTAACAATTCTTGATTTTATAATCTAATTACAGGTTATTATGAAAGGATTTTAAAATGGAAATTAAAAATGTTGTTGTAATAGGCGGTGGTGTTTTGGGAAGTCAAATTGCTTTTCAAAGTGCTTATTGTGGTTACGATGTCACTATTTGGTTAAGAAGTGAAGGAAGTATCGGTAGATGCCAACCAAAGCTCGATAATCTTAAAAAAGTTTATGAAGAAACAATTGAAAAAATGGATACACCAGAAGGAAAAACAAAAGGTGTTTGGGCCGTTGGAATTGCTGATCTAGAAACATTTAACAAAAAGGAATGTTTAGAAAAAGTCGAAAAAGCTTATTCTAGCATTAAGTTAACAACTTCTTTAAAAGATGCGTTAAAAGATGCGGATTTAGTTATTGAATCAATGGCTGAAAACGTTGAAGAGAAAATTGAATTTTATAAAAAAGCCGCACCTTTAATGCCAGAAAAAACAATCTTGGTTACAAATTCTTCTAGTTTATTACCATCAAAATTTGCTAAATATACTGGAAGAAGCGATAAATATTTATCCTTACATTTTGCAAATTCTATTTGGTTACATAATGTTACTGAAGTTATGGTTCAAGCAAAAACCAATCCAAAATATTTTGATATAATTATGGACTTTGCTAAAAGTATCAGAATGTTACCTCTTCCAGTAAAGAAAGAGAAAGCAGGTTATTTACTTAATTCAATGCTTATCCCATTCTTATTTAGCGCATTAGATTTATATGTTAATGGTGTAAGTGATCCTGAAAGCATTGATATAGCTTGGACTCATGGAACTGGTGCTCCACTTGGACCTTTTAGAATCTTAGATAAGATTGGTTTAAAAACTGCATACAATATAGTCGAAATGTATTTAAAGATTCCTTCATTCCTTGCTCCATATAACTTTAAAGGAATGGCTAAACTTCTTAAAAAATATATCGATGAAGGAAAATTAGGTCTTTCTGCCGGTGAAGGATTCTATAAATATTAATTAATTTATTGTATCTATTAAAAAAGGTAAGTCGAACGGCTTACCTTTTTATAACTCATAAAAAGAATTATCGTAAGTTACTGTATCATTAAAAAGCTTATTGGAATTATTAAGGATTTTGACAATAAAATAATCATTTGGTACAGCAAAAAAATTTTTTATGCCAAGTGTAGCTGCGTTTTTATAGCCAAAACGAGAATAGTATTTTGGATTACCTAAAACGATTGAATGAGTATAGCCATATTTTGCAGCAACTTCATGGCCATAGTTAACAAGAAAAGTACCAATTTTTTGATTTTGATATTTAGGAGAAACAGGTAATGGAACTAAGGCTAAAACTTCATAATCTCCTATATGTACTTTAGTAAACATGATGAAACCAACTAATTCGTCATTGATTTTTGCGGTAAGAGTTAATCTTGGTATATATGAGGAACTCTTTCTTAATTTTTGGACTAAAAGATGTTCATCATGATTACTTTGCTCTTCGTTTTTAAATGCCTCGATTAAAAGTTTGCTTATAGCTTCAAAGTCTTTTTCTTCTTCTGTGGCTATGTAAATTCTTTGCTTATTTTTTGCAAGCATAAAAAGAAATTTGCCTAAAATATTTAACTTTTGCAAGCTTTTTCAGTAAACAACATGGATTCTTGATATGATTTTTGCGATTTCTTCCGGTGATTCTTTAAAGTTATTTTTCATCCATTCTTTTATAACCGAGAAGAAACCATCAATGAAAAATCTAGCTGTATAATAAATCATTGTATAATCGTTATTATACTTATCTTTAGCTTTTGGTAGTAATTCTTGATTGAATAAAGTATTAAAATCTTCATCTGCTTTAAAAGCTGAAGAGTTTTTAAAGTAAGCTTTAAATAATGGAGCATGGTTTTTTACAAAAAGAAGATAATTTAGAAAAATTTGATTTTTGAAATTATCTAAATGTAATGGTCCATTATTGTTTTCTTTTTTAAATTCTTCAATAGCTTGATTTTTAGCATCTTCTAATAATTCCAGTAAATTAGAATAATAAGCATAAAAAGTTGTACGATGAATTTTGGCAATCATACAAACTTCACTAACATTAATCTCAATAAAATCTTTAATAGAAAGTAGCTCATAAAGAGCATTGATCATTTTTTCTTTAGCATTCATTTTAAAAATCCTACACATTAATAAATTGTTGTCGTTTTAAAAAGACAACTAATGGTTTTGAATATAGTCAGTAAATCAAAGCTAGCCAAATTATAACACGACACGTGTAGGATTTACAAAATTAGAAAAGAAGAAAAGAGGGTTTAAAAATGAAAGAATTTGATGCAGAAAAATTAAAAGAAGAATACCAAGTTAAGTCTAAGAAAACTGGTCTAGAAGAAGCTAAGAAATTAGACCGTAAGTGTAAATTACCAGTTTATATTTTCACTTATACTTTTGGAATTATTGGTGCATTAATTTTAGGAATTGGAATGTGCCTTGCTATGAATGTGATTGGTGGAGGAACAACTTTAATGATAACTTTAGGTATTATTATTGGCTTAATAGGTATTGTTATTGTCAGTGTAAATTATCCACTTTATAGTATCTTTTTAAGAAAGAGAAAAGAAAAATATTCAAGTGCTATTTTACTTGAATTAAATAAATCGGAAGAATAATTGCTATCAATAAGATTAGTAAACACGCAAAAAATGACTAGATACTATTTATAAATGTTGTGTTAATATAGGTGTATAAAAGGATGGCACAAACAATGAAAAAAATATTATTTAGAAGTTTAGCTGCATGTTTGCTTCTTTTTGGCGTAGCTGCTTGTGCAGAACCTGATCCACTACCTGATCTAGATATTCCAGATAATCCAAGTGATCATCCAGGTGGTGGTGATTTAGATGATAATGATGATAAAGATGATCTAGACGAAGCTGTAATTGATGAATTTGAAATCATTACTGAAGATAATGGCTTATCTTTAGAAAAAGACACATTTGAATTTACAAATGCAAAAGAAGGAGACACCTATCTTTCTTATGAAATTACTGCCTACACCGATAATACATGGAGCCGGGTCACAGGATTAAGGGATGAAGAAACAAAAATAGTCAGTGAAAATCAAAGCGTGATTCCTGATTCAGCATTAAGTATTTCTATTGTAGACAATAGTGATTTAGTAGGTTCAAGCGGAAGTAATGAGATTGAACAAATTAAAATCGAAATCGATAGGTCATTAATTAATCCAGGATCGACTAAAGTTAAATTAAACGTTCACCCATTAAATGGAAGTTCTTCAGTTGCAAAGTTAACAACACTTTGCTTTAACGCAGTTGTTCATGAATATGGAACAATAGCCATTGAAACTTATAACTTAGATTTTACTTTAGATTTAAGTGGACTTGATGAAATTATAGCTGATGTCAATAACCCAGAAAGTGCAACTTTTACAATTTCTGATATGGATGGTGAAACATTTTATGGTTATAACTATGATTCACTTTACCAAGTCGATATTCCTTTAGATAATATCCCGGAGGAAATATCATTTTCAGAATTTAAATTTGCTAAAGATCATAAATACAATGTACAAATTTTTATCGAAGCGGAAGATTATAAAGACCGTAATTGGATAAAAATAAAAGAGAAAAGATCAAGTAGCGACTATAAATTCGTAGATGAAGACTTAAACACTATTTTGACTTTATCAGATGATGCAATAATTGAAGCAGAATTAGGTGATGTAATTACTTATAACGATATTGTATAAAAATAAAAAACATTAAATATTAAAGGTTAGATAATTACGTCTAGCCTTTTTATAATTATTAAAGAAAATTTATGAAAAGAGTCGAGGCAAGCAAAAAAGAGAAAATTATTGTTTTTGGAGGGTCGTTTAATCCTTTATCAAAAGCTCATGGTGATTTAATTCATCTTTTGATTAGTAACTATAAACCAGATCGCTTAATTGTATTGCCTTCCTCTGATGCATTTATTAAAGATAAAAAACATTTTAAAGCAGAAGATATAATTCCACTTAATAAAAGATTAAAAATATTAAAAGAATTTAATAAACGTAATCGAAAGATTGAAATAGAGTTAATTGAAATTAATAATCCAACTTTTAAAACTTATGATTCTTTAATGTTTCTTAAAAATAAATACAAAAATAGTGATATTTATTTTGCTTTAGGAAGTGAAAAAATAACTAATCTTCATAACTGGTATAAAATCGACGAACTTTTAAAGAATTTTAAGTTCATAGTTTTATATAGAAGTGAAATAAAGGAAACAGAAATTAATTTAAATAAAGAGGAAATAGTAGTAAAGAATAAAAGTTCTTTTATTTTCTTTAATTTTAAAAAAGATCTTCACGATATTTCTTCGACTAAAATAAGGGAATTAATTAAAAATAAAGACTATGAAACCTTAAATAGATTTACTTATAAATTTGTAATTAATGAATTATTAAAAGATTAATTTTCTGGAAAATATTTTTTATAGAGATTATTGATATTATTAATTGCTTTAGGAAATAACTTAAAGAATTTTGTTTTATGTGAAGAAAGATAATCACCATTTAAAGATGAATCAATTTCTATTTTTGCTAAATCATATTTTCCATTAACTTTCCAGTTTTGAAGCATGCCAATATTGATGGCATCTTTTGGACAAAAGAAGGAGCAGCGCATACACATTAAGCAATGGTTGTTAAATTTAATTTTATTTGTTTTAGGGTCGATAGTAATGTTATTGATAGGGCATTCTTTAATACATTTCTTGCACATAATGCATTTTGAATAATCAACTTTATAAAAATACGAATTCAATGGTCCACCTAATCTTTGAATTTTAAAAACAAAAGAGTTGAATGCATAAAACAGATTATATTTAACTTTACGAATGATGTTATTTTTAAATTCATAGATTAAAATATTTAAAAGTTTATTGTTATACTTAAACAACTCTTTAATGAAATTATCGTCATATCTGAAATGAATGTTATAAGGCATTAAAAAGTGATACTCACCAAAAAGAATAGCTTTCTCGCGATTAATTTTTCTTATTAAAGAATAAGAAGAGGAGTTATTTAACTTTAATGGTTCGCCACTTTGTTTAGCGATAATTATTTTTTGATTTTTATGAAAGTGAAGTTTTTTAACAAATCGATCGAAAATAATTGGTGTATTAAAAGCATAAATTGGGTAAGAAAAAATTATTAAATCATAGGAAGTTAAAGAAATTTGATTAGAGGTACCATCAATTGCAAAAGTAGTGATTTCTCCTAGCTCTTCTTTTTGAAATCTTTCTTTAATTTTCTCCACTAAATATTTAGTGTTATATGTGCCAGTAAAATAAATTACAATTGTTTTCATTTGGAATTAATCTTGTTTGTTAAATTATAAATTTTTCTATTTTCATCCAGATTTAAAAGGTTTTTCTTTAAATTATAGATTTTTGGATAGCCCCAAGAATGGAATAAACCACGTGGTCCAATCCGACTTTTAAAAGGAGTATAATCACAATCTAAAGCCTTTAAGATTGATAAAGAAGCTTTAGCACTATCCATAAAAATAAGCTTCATTATAGAAGGAGCAAAGATATAAAAGAGTTTATTGTAAGCTTTATTTTTCTTGTCAAAAAGTTTAGTTACAGCAATTCCTGGATGAGATAAAGTGATATTAGAATTGTTAGTTTCTTTTAAATATAAAAGATAACTACTTAAAAGATGCTTTGAAACTGCATAACGCTTAGTTTTGTTTTTAATGTTATTTAATGTAGCAAGGTAGGAATTTTGATCTTGAAGAAGTGTCTTTTTCCTTTTAAGTTTTGTGGTTGAAGTTAAACTACTTACAACAATTATTTTGGTCTGAGGCTTAATTTTTAATATCTCGCTTATTAAGTAAGCTGGGCGAAAATAATTTACTAGATAAGTTTTTTCTATCTTATCTATAAGCTCATATTTTTGATGATAAATCCCGCTTACATTTACAAAATAATCGAGATTTGCAAGGTTTTTTACAAAATCGATGGTATTTTGAATTGAATTTTCATCTAAATAATCGAAATAAATTATCATAATTTTATTATGAAATTTTCTTTCTAATTCTTCTTTTAATTTATTACCTTCATTAATATTTCTAACTAAAAGATATAAGTCATTCTTTAAATAAGATAGATAAGTTGCTAAAGAAGAACCAATTCCTCCGGTTGCTCCATTTAATAAAATGGTTTTATTTTTGATGTTAATAATGTTTTCATCAATCCACTTAAAATACTTTTCTTCTTTCCTCATACTTATAAAATTTTAAAGAATTTCTTTTAAAGAATAAACTTTTTATTTTGGTAAGAAGGCAAGGCATGTACAATGTTGTTATACGAGGAATAATTATGGAATTTATAAAAATAAAAGTTACTTGGGAAGATTATCCTGAAAATTTATATCGAATAATATTGGTTGAGAAAAACATTACACTTGAAGAATTGGATACTGTTTTATGTCTTTTGCTTAAAACTAGATTTGAACATTTATCACTATTTAGAGCTGGAAAAACAACATATATAAATGAAGAGTATGTTGAACTTCCAAATCAGATTCCTTATGAAAACGTAAAACTAGTTGACGTTTTAGATAAAGAGAAACAAATTCTTTTTGATTATGATTTAGGCGCTGGCTATAGATTTATTGTTAAAAGATGTTCTAAGTATTTTTATGAGTATCCTTTTAAAACTAATGCTATATTAGTTGAAGCTAAAGGAGATGGAATATTTGAAGACAATATGTCAGATTTATATAGCATAATGGAAAATGAAGAGCTTGATGAATCAGAAGAAAGAACGGGATCTTTTGGCGAACCATTACCAAAAGATTATAATTTCTTTCAAGAATTTGATTACGATTACATCAATAGTGTTTTAATAAAAGGAATTAACTATTTTATTTCTTGGCAAGATGATGGTCTTAATGATGATTTAATTGCTAAAGACGCTGATTAATATCATCTTTTCTTTATTATTTCTTATAAGTTTTAATGATAAAATCAATTACTTTTTTAGTAGTTGATGTGATTGTTTTGTTCTTTTTATAAGCGATAACAATATCAAATTTAATATTTTCTTCAAGCGGAATTCCAATAATATCTTCGCCTTCTTTAATAACTTGGTTAAACAAAAAGGCGCCAATGTCACTATGTAAAAGTAGTTCTTTGATAGTGGCAATTTGATCCGATAATAAGCGAATATTTGGTGTAATCTTATACCTTAAAAAATAATCATAAACAATTTTATATTGAAGGGAATCTTCTTTTAAAAGAATAAGAGGAATATTTGACAATTCTTTAATCGATATTGATTTTCGACTTGCTAAAGGATGAGATTTATTAACTGCGAAAATCAATGATGTTTCGTCAATTTTTTCATAATCTAGTTTTGGGTCAATAATTCCATTATTTATTACGGTTAAGGCAACGTCTATTTCATCATTTATGACCGCTTTTTGATTTGCGTGGCTTGCAAGTTCAGTCATTCTAAGAAAAACATTAGGATATTTTTGAGTAAAAGCTTGAAAGATAGGCGCAAAAATAAAACCACCTAACATTGGAGGTATTCCAATTTTAATAGTCGAATTTGTCATAAGATAGTCTTCCATCTGACTATTAATATTTTTAAAAAGTGACACGATTGGACGCGCGATGCGATAAAGATACTTTCCTGCATCAGTTAATGTTAACTCATTATTGTTGCGTATAAAAAGCTCACAACCAAGCTCTTTTTCTAAGTTTTTAATTGCAGTGGAAATAGCTGGTTGGGAAACAAAATAAAGTTTACTTGTTCTAGTAAAAGAATTTGTTTCAGCACAAGCAATAAAGTAAATTAGTTGATCCATTGTCATATTAAGATAATATACCATAAATAAAATTTATGGAACTATAAGTTTTTAATTCGGTAAAAAATACTTTATTTAATTGAGTAAGCGCTTTCATGAGCCTAATATTTACATAGATAATATAAATGGAGGCGATTTTAAATATGCTTTTTAGAAAATCTAAATTTTTACCATTAATAATTTTTATAGGCTTAAGCGGTATTTTAACTAGTTGTAATCAGGAAACGAATACCGGATTTGATGGTAAAAGTTACGATATTTCCAGTGGGCAAGATAATTCTTTGCTAGCTAAGTTAGATAAAGTAAGTGGTGGATACAAAATTACCTTATCTGGAACTGGAACAAGTGAAGATTTTTCAGAAGAAAACAAAGTACCATGGTATTCAATACTTCCAAAAATTAAAGAAGTTGAAATTAAAGATGGAGTAAGTGGACTTGGTGATAATATCTTTAGCAACATTGATTTAACTTACTATTATTTACCAGCTTCATTAACTACAATCAGCGAAACTTCTTTTAAAGAAGGAGAAACTTTATACTCATATGCAGATAATGTTTCAAATTCTGAAAATTTTGATATTTATTATTATTCAGAAACTATGCCTACTTCAAAGGATAAAAAGTATTGGCGTTTAGTTAATAACTCTCCAATTGCTTGGATTATTGAACATATGAATGCTCTTTTTGTTGGCAATAGCTTCACTTTTTATAACGATATGCCAAAAATTGCTGAGAGTATTGCAAAAGATTTAGGTTATGACTTAACTTGTGATTCAGTAACCGTTGGAAGTCATACTTTAGAACAATATGCAGATGTTACAGATGAATATGGAAAGATTCTTGATGATAAATTAAAGAGCTCAACAGTTTATAACTTTGTTATATTGCAAGAACAATCAACCAGATCTTATACACATTTTGATAGTTTTGAAAAAGGTGTAAGCACCTTAGTTAATAAAATCCATTCAACACAAGAAAATGCTGAAATATCTTTATATGAAACTTGGGGGTTTGAAGAAGAAGCCAAGGCTAAACAATGGACCATTCCACAAATGGAAGATGAAATTTGTGCTAAATATGAAGAAGTAGGCAAAAAGTATAATTTACCAATTCATTATGTTGGTGAAGCTTTTAGTCAAGTTTATGAAAATCATAAAGAAATTAATTTATATGCAGATGATAATAAGCATCCTTCTTATGAAGGTAGCTATTTATCAGCTTTAGTTCACATTGGAACTATGTTTAACTGTGATGTAACAAGTACCGCATTCAATGGTGAATTAAGTGAAGAAACGGCAAATACATTAAAAGCAGTTGCTTCTAATGTTATTTTTTAGGAGGAAGAATTAAATGAAGAAAAGAAGATTGCCAATAATTGCTACTTCATTAATGTCTCTTCTCTTTTTAGGTAGTTGTGCGGAAACACTTCCACCTGAAAATGAGCAAAACTATGCTCATTATTATCTAGTTAGTTTCTATGTTGATAATGATTTATATAGGACAGCTAGAGTTAAAGAAGGCGAGACAATTGGAGAAATTATTGAAGCACCAACTAAAGACGATTATAACTTTGTTGGTTGGCAAACTAATGATGGAGTTGCCTTTGATTTAGCAACAAGTACTGTTAATTCGTCTTTAAGTCTTTATGCTAATTTTGAATTAATTAATAAGCCTTCGACCGGAGAAGATGAGTCAACTTTAAATGTCACTGACACTAAAGATCAAACAAAAGACTACTATTTAGTAATTGGGTGGTATGGTAAAACTGAAACTTCAGGTTTGGATGCAAGTTTAATGCAACATTTTTATGCTAATGCACGTGTATTCATGAGAGCAAAAGGCGTTAGTGAAGAAGATCTTGAAAGAGTAAGCGTTAGACAATATGGTGGCGCTGATACTGGTGTTGCTGACATGGGCGCCTTTATTAATGCAGACGCTGATGTAGATTTAGTTGTTGGAATTGGAAATAATATTAATTCAACTGCTGGTGTAGACGTTATTGAAAAAGCTGGCGAAATTCCAATGGGTGGAAAATCAAGATTTATTGCTCGTTTGACTGAAAATGAAATGGCAAAGTCGCTTTACGATTTTATTGTTACCGACACAGGAAAACAAATGTTTGATGAATCGTTTGTTCTAAACGAGGCTGATATTCCAGAAAACCCTGCAGAATCCACATCAAATGTTGAAAATGTAAAGGATCCTACCAAAACCTATAGTTTAGTTGTTGGCTGGTATGGAAGAACATCAAAGTCTTATGTGACTGTAGAAATAATGGAACATTTTTACTCCAATTTAAAAATTTATCTAGAAACATCTGGAGTAAGTGATGATGATATTAATGCCGTTAGCATAAGAAGATACGGGGATGAATCAACACAAGTTGGACCAATGGCAGAACAAGTTAATGCTGATGGTGATGTCGACGTTTTAGTAGGTGTTGGTGGTTCATATGGAGATTTAACTGCTCTTGAAACAATAGAAGACATTCCAATGGGTGGTAGTGAAAGAAATATTATCAGATTATCTGAGGATGAAATTGGCAAAAATCTTTGTAGTTTCATAAGTACAACAGATGCTGGAAAGAAAATGTTTGATGAAACATTTACCTTAACTCCAGAAGATGTAACTAAATAGTGGAGGCGAATCTTGATGAGATTTAAAAAGAAATTTTTGGTTTTACCAATTGCATTAATGACATTATCAAGTTGTGAAATGCTTCAAGGTTTAGAAGAAGAAATTAATGTAGTTTTCGAGTACAATAACCAAATTATTTATAGTGATTATACAACTCAATTCAGAAATGTATTGATGCCAACTTTAAGCGAAGAACAAATACCAGTTGATCATGAATTTTATGGATGGACATGGTTAAATCCTGATTCAGTTTCAATAAAAGATGCTGATTTTGCAGAGAAATACTTTGAAAAGGATGGTGTAATTCATTTAGCTGATGTTAAAGATTATGCTTTTAATAGTACAGTAACATTACATCCTGTCTTTGTTTTAGAAGATGATATTCCTATTCCAAATTATTACATTGCTATTGGTTGGTATGGAAAAACTTCAACAAGTGGTCTTGACCAAGCACGAGTTGATGCTTGGACGGTAGATTTAAAAGCATTCTTAAAAGCCGAAGGGGCTACTGATGACGATTTGAACAACATTGTAATCAATAAATATGAAGGCGATGTTGCCACTGCTGGTAGCTTAATTAACAAAGATCGTTATATTGATGTTCTTATTGGGTTTGGAAAGAACATTGGTAGTACTGGTGGAGTTGAATACATTAACAATATTGGTGGAATTATAATGGGTGGAAAAGAAAGATATATCACTCAACTTACTGAAAAAGAAACCGCTGTTAAAGTTTTCAACTGGTTACAAACACCAGAAGGGAATGCTTCATTAGCATAAAAAGGAGTAAGATATGCAAACAAGAAAATCTTTAATCAAAGCTTCTACGGTTTGTGGATATGTTGTTGCTATCCTTTACTTAATATTAACTGCCTTTTTATTCTCAGTTAGTAATTTATGGTATTGGTGCACACTTATTTTAGGTGCTATCTCTTTATATAATTCCTTATATTCTTCAACAATAAGAGGAAAGTTAGATAGTGAACCTTTAGAAGGGAAGCTTAAACTTAAATTTTTAATAAATACAATTATTTCAGTCGTTTCTATTCCTTCTTTTGTCTTAAATTTAATCGCTTATTTTTGGAAAAAAGGAGACAAATATATTTCTGTTGTTAACGAGGAATATAAAGAGGAAATTAAAGAGAAAACCCCACAAAAGTGGTATAAAAAATCTAATTTTATATTAACTTGTGTTGGTCTTGTCTCAATTATATTAGGTTCATTTTTTGCTCAGATTGGTGAAACAAGCGGCTATTCTGTAGCAGTTAGAGACTTTACTTTAACTAAAGCAATGACTGATGAGTTTAATACTGGCGAAGAAAATGCAATAAATGGCAAAAATTATACTATTGCTAATGATTGCTTAACTTATGCTGTTACTGAATATCGTCCAAAAACTGCAACTAGTGAAAATCCTCTTCCAGTTGTTATAGTCATGCCTGGCTTTACTAGAACTAAAGCCACTATGGCTCAATATGCAATTGAGCTTTCTAAAAGAAATGCCATAGTTTATACAATCGATCCAGGTTCTCAAGGTGGAACAACTTATGCTGGATATGAAACTAATGAAGATGGTGAAGAAGAAATGATTAGCGCAACAGTTGATGCTAATGGTCTTAACTATCTTGTTCAATATTTATATAACAATACCGAAGAATATGATTATTTAGATCGTACAAGATTTGGTGCAGTTGGTCATTCGGCAGGTGGCGGAAACGTTGCTCAACTTGCTCAAAATTTTGCTGGCGATACATATGAAGAAAGTGTTATCAAAGCTTTATATATTTCTGGATATATCAAAGTTAGTGCTGCAAATAGATTTAAAGATTTAAGATGTAATGCAGCAATGTCTTATGCTTACTATGATGAAGGAAGTTATAGATATCAAGGAAACACAAGCGCTTTTGAAGTTATTGCAAAAAGATTTGTTAACGAAGTTAATGGTCAAAATTTAAATCACGATAAAGCCATTATTGATTATGAATATGGTTCAATGGAAGATGGAACTTATCGTGTTGTCCATCAAGAAAAGATTAATCACTGTTTTGAAATGTATGATCCTGTATCCATTTCAAATACAATTAATTTCTTTAGAAGAAGTTTAGATTTAGATACAAACCTTGCTGATAGCAGTCAAACATGGTTTGTTAAAGAAGGATTTAACGGTGTTGCTTTAATTGGTGCCTTTATCTTTATCTTCTCATTACTTGCTTTCTTAATTGACATTCTTCCATTTTTCAAAAGCTTTAGAGAAAATGCTAAAAAAGCGAAGAATTATGAAGATTCAATTAAAGTTAAGTATGGTTATGCTTCTTCTATCATATTAGAAAATAGAGAAGACGCTGGTGCGATAAAAGTAGTCAAAAAATCCTATTTAGATAAAGTTACTTTCTGGTCAATCCTTGTTTTAACGGCTATTATTGCTTGTTTAGATTTTATTCCTTTAGCTAGACTTACTATGGATTGGTTCCCAGATGCTGCTAGTAATACTTATACATTCTATTTCCCAGCTAGAATGATGAATGCAGTTATGCTTTGGGCGGTATTTAATGGTTTAATTGGTTTGGTTTTAATCTTTGGAGTTAAGCTTTGTGAAAATCTTTACTTTAAAGTAACAAAGCAAGAAGAAAGAATGAATTGGTATCGTTTTAAAGCGATGAAAATAAACTGGAAAGATCTTTTAAAATCAATTGGTTTTGCTTTATTCTTATTCTTACTTTTCTACGCACTTGTTGAAGTGATGTATCAAATTTTCCATCAAGATTTCCACTTTATGCTAATTAGTGCTTCACCTCTTGAACCTCGTTTTATCGTCACATGGTTAATTTATCTTGTTCCATTCTTTGTATTTTATATTTCAAATTCTATTAGAGTTAATCTTTCAATGGCTAATGAAGGGTGGAGTGAATGGAAAGTCATGTTGCTTGGTGGAATTTCAAATAGTATTGGTCTTGTTGGCATTTTAGTTGTTAATTATGTTGTCTATTTCTTAACAGGCACTGTCTATTATGGCTATTATAGTCCAACAGATACTAGTGAAATGTGGTTATTTGTTAATATGGTATTTGGACTCATTCCAATGATGTTTATTCTTCCAATATTAAATAGATTCTGCTTTAAAAAGACAGGAAATGTTTATTTTGGAGCAATACTTACTTGTATGATTTTCATTATGATGTCTTTATCAGCATCAGTATCATACATTCCAATGTAAAGAAAGGAAAAATTATGATTGATAGTTTAAAAAAAGAAGCCTTAAAAAAACATTATGAATGGAAAGGCAAAATTGAAACAAAAGCAAGAGTTGATGTATTTTCTAAAGAAAATTTATCAATGGCATATACTCCAGGTGTTGCTGAAGCTTGCATGAAAATTCATGAAGATGTTAATGAATCGTTTAACTTAACAAGAAGATGGAATATTGTTCCAGTAATTACTGATGGGACTGCTGTTTTAGGACTTGGTGATATTGGACCAGAAGCCGGTATGCCAGTTATGGAAGGAAAATGCGCTTTATTTAAAGCATATGGCGATGTTGATGCCATTCCTCTTTGTATAAAAAGTAAAGATAGTGAAGAAATTATTAAAACAATTGAACTTCTAGCAGGTAGTTTTGGTGGAATCAACCTTGAAGATATTGCTGCTCCAAGATGCTTTGAAATTGAAAGACGTTTAAAAGAAGATCTTGATATTCCAGTTTTCCATGACGATCAACACGGAACAGCAATTGTTACTTTAGCCGCTTTAATAAATGCTTTAAAACTTGCTAAAAAAGATATAAAAGATATTAGAATTGTTATAAATGGAGCGGGAGCAGCAGGTGTTGCTATTGCTAAACTTTTATTATCATATGGTGCTAAAAACATAATCTGTTGTGATTCAAAAGGTATTATCAAAAAAGGTGACCCACGCTTAAATTCTTCTAAAGCTGAACTTGCTGAAATTACTAATTTAGAAGGTATTGAAGGACATCTTGCTGATGCAATGAAAGGTAGTGATGTCTTTATTGGAGTTAGCGTTGCTCATTGTGTAAGTAAAGATATGGTTAAAAGCATGAATAAAGATCCAATTTTATTTACCTGCGCTAATCCAATTCCAGAAATTTTACCTGAAGAATCTTATGAAGCTGGTGCTTTTATTGTTGGTACTGGCTCTAGTGAATATCCTAATCAAATTAATAATGTTTTAGTTTTCCCAGGGTTATTTAGAGGAGCAATAGATGCAAAAGCTAGCACTGTTAATTTAGAGATGATGAAAGCGGCGGCTTTAGGAATTGCAAGTTGCGTTAGTGATAATGAATTAAGTAAAAATTACATTCTCCCATATGCTTGGGATAAGAGTGTTCACTTAAAAGTAGCTGAAGAAGTCAAAAAAGCTGCAATTAAAACAGGAGCAATTAGAAAATAAATTTAAAAGATATGGTGCACAAAATGTGCACCATATCTATAATTGAATTAGATATGAAAGAAGGACTAAAAAGGTTATATAAAAATTTTAAAAGAGAAGATGTCACACCTTTTCTTTTTAAAGTTATTATTGAGATTCCAAAAGCTAGTAAGACAAAATATGAGATTGATAAAGAAACTGGTTTAATCAAATTAGACCGAATCTTATATACTTCAACTCATTATCCACATAATTATGGATTCATACCTTTAACTTATTGTGAAGATGGTGATCCACTAGATGTTTTAGTCTTATGTAGTGAATCACTTTTACCAATGACATTAGTCAATTGCCGAGCTATTGGCGTTTTAGATATGTTGGATAATGGCAAAAAAGATTCAAAAATTATTGCAGTTTGTGTCGATGATCCTTTTTATAAGGAATACAACGATATTAGTGAATTACCAAGTCATATTTTTGATGAAATACGTAATTTCTTTGATATTTATAAGAAGTTAGAAGGAATTAGCGTTGAAGAAAAAGAAGTTGAAGGCAGCGAAAAAGCAAAAGAAGTAATAGCTCATTGTATAGAACTTTATGAAAGTGGTTTAATTTGAAAAAATTTCTTTCTTAGATAGACCACTTTTTTGATATAATAACTTTCGCGGCCCCTTGTTGAAATTGGTAGACAAGGTAGACTCAAAATCTACTGGTAGTGATACCGTGTCGGTTCGAGTCCGACAGGGGCCACCACGAAATCTTAAAAATGCACGATAATTATCGTGTTTTTTATTTAAAATAGAAAGTAAAATGTCACTCCAAATGTCAGTGCAAATTAAACGTCAATTTTTATAAATGGGCATAATTTAAGGCCCTCTTGTTTCTAGACAAATAGAATGAATAGGCTTTATACGAATAAAGTGTTAAGCCTTTTATTTTATAGTGTTAATTCATATAAAAATTTATTTATAAATGTGTTTATTCTTGTGAAAAAAGTGCACTTATATGCTTGAAAAAAGTGCACTTATATAATTGAAAAAAGTGCATCATTATAGTAGAATCACATTGAAAGGCGATTAACTATGCCAATTAAACTTGAAAATTATAAAGAACGATTAATTGATAAAACTATTGAGTTATATTTAAAAACATTTAAAGCAATTCAAATTGTTGGTCCAAAATGGTGCGGCAAAACATGGACTAGTATGCATCATGGCAATTCTATTGTTAGATTAACTGATATAGAGAAAAGAAAACTAGCTATACTTAATCCGAAGTTAATTTTAAATGAGAATATTCCAGAGGTTATTGATGAATGGCAACTAGTGCCAGAATTGTGGGATGCTATTAGAAATGAATGTGATCTGAGGGTATCAAAAGGGAATTTTATTTTAACAGGCTCAACCGCTTTACTAGATAAGGAAGAGAAATCTAAGATTAAGCATACTGGTACTGGTAGAATTATTAAAATAAATATGTTTCCTATGACAACATTAGAATTAGGTAAATCTCTTGATTATATTTCTTTAATGGATATGTATGAAGGAAAGGAAATTAATAAATTAGTTGATCCTTTTGATATTTATGAAATTACTAGACTTATTATAAATGGTGGATGGCCTGAAAATTTAGGTCTTTCGAATTTAGAAAGTGATGGTTTACTAGCACGTGAATATATAAAGTCAGTTGTAGAAAATGACGTTAATGAAAATTACAATGATGATAAATTCTTGTTTGACTCACAAAAAATGATGATGATTCTTAAGTCATTAGCAAGAAATGAGTCCAGTTATGCAGCAGAAGCAACTATTTTGAGAGATTGCTTTAATTTTAGAAATGGCGAAGAACAAACATTAAATAAAAGAACATTATCTAGATATTTAGACATTCTAGAAAAGTTATACATTATAAATAATCAAGAAGCTTATTCAACTAATTATAGATCTAGTTCAAGGGTTGGCAAAAAGGCAAAGAGAAGATTTGCTGATCCGTCACTTGCGGCTGCTCTTTTAGGCTTAACATCTGAAAAACTAATTAATGATCTAAATACATTTGGATTATTGTTTGAGTCTTTAGTGGTTAGAGATTTAAATGTGTATATGGAATATTATAGAGGGCACGTTTATGCTTTTAGAGATAATCTAAGTAATGATGAGGTTGATGCTATAGTTGAATTTAGTGATGGTGAATATGGTGCAATTGAAATTAAATTAGGAAATAATCAAATAGATGAAGCAATAAAATCATTAACCAAATTTAATGATAATGTCGCTAAAAAGCCTAAATTTCTATGTGTGATTGTAGGTATAGGATTTGGACTTACAAGAGATCCTAAATCTGGTGTATATGTTGTTCCATATAATACATTAGGAATGCATTTTAATGTCTAAACTAATTAATTTTAAATGTGACAAATACGTTGAAGTTGAAGGAGATAAGATTTCTTTAACTAAAACAACTTCACCAGAAGCACCATCAAGAAAATAACTTGAAGATAAAATAAAAGACTTATTCAAAGGATAATATTAATAAGCATAGTGTAAAGGATTGAAATGACAATCTAGTACCACAAAATGGTACGAAACTAGTTCAAGTGTACGAAATTGTATCAAATGTTATGTTTCTAGACAAAATCTTAAAAATGTACGATAAATACCGTGTTTTTATTTGGGGTAGAAAGCAAAATGTCACTCCAAATGTCACTGCAAATTAAACGTTAATTTTGATAAATGGGCATAATTTAAGGCTCTCTACATAAAGATTAATTATCAAAGTCCGTAAAAGTTCGTAATTTTGCTAACTTCAACCCTCACATGGTTTTTATTTTTGTTACTTTACCTTACGATTTGGAAGTGAAATCTACGTTGGATGGTGATGAGCACCTAAGTGAGCACCTAAATGATCACCTAAAGCCAACGAAAATGATAGAGAGAAAGTTCTAATTCAATTGATAAAGGCAAATTCATATATCACTTATGATGAAGTGTCATCAAAATAAAAAGAAGATATGGCTAATGAATTTCAATCTTCTTTTTAAAATGAATACTTAGACTCAACAAGATAAGTCGATTTGGCAAAAAAAGTATGCAGAACTTAAGGGAAAATATTAAAACAAGGAATCTGATTATAAGAAACTAGCCACTGAAAAAGAAGAAAAAAACTAAAAAGAAAGCAACTTTAAAACCTTTATAGAAACGCTTAAAAAAGGCGAAGCTTAATTTGAATGCGATAAGATGGTGTTTAACTTCACATTAGAAAAAGTAGTAGTTCATAAAGATAAATCAATAACATTTAAGCTCTATTCTGGTTATTAACAACCATGTAGGTTAAGAGCAAAATCTCATGTTTTTTAAAAAACGTTTTCATTATAAAGATAATTAAAAATCGACATTTTCATGTTAAAATTATATGACTTTTGAAATTTTTTGTGAGGTGTACATGAGAAAAATCTTTTCGTATATATTATGCTTAATATCTGTCACTACTTTGGTTTCTTGCAATTCTAATAATCGCGATAATGAAGTTTTAGTTACTGATATGAGTGGAGCCGAAGTTTGGGTTCCTAAAAATCCTAAAAAAGTAGCAGCTGTTTCCCCATCTACTGGTGATTTAATGATAGCGTTTGGCTTGGGCAATATTTTAGATGGCACTTATTATAGCGTTATGGATAATCCATGGACTAAAGTTATTTATCCAGAATCAAATGATTTGTTTGGCTATGACTACGATAATAGTGTCGAAACCTTCATTGAAAGAGGTGTTGATTTAATATTTATTCCTGAGCCAGCTACAGCTAAAAATCTTAGAGACCATGGTCTTAATGCACTTTGTGTTCGTCAATTTGCTGAAGATGGATATGGTGACTATGTTTTTGCTTTCTCTGAAATTGTAAGAACAATATGGGGTGATAAGGTCAAAGACAAAGTCAATATGTGGCAAGCGGATTTTAATAAAGCAATAGAGGATGTCACGACTGTACTTGAAGAAAATGGAGTATATGAACAAAACAAAAGGACTTTGTATTATATATGTGGAGATAAAGATAGAGGCTTAGGCTATACTGATTTAGGAAAGTCGCTTTTAGAGTATGTATATGATGTATTAAATATTGATTTTATTTGTAATCGTTTTGAAACAAATAGGCCATCAGCAGAAGCAGTGCTTGAAATTAATCCTGACATTGTCGCTATTGGTGGCATTTATCAACAATATTTATTGCAACAAATAAAAATTGTAGAACCTCGGAATAGAATTAAGGGAGTCGTTGACGGACAACTTTATAATATACCTGTTGGCTTTGTGAGTTTTGAGCAAACCTCGGCAGAAAGTTCCTTATTTATTTATGATATGGCCAACAAACTTTATCCAGATTTGTTTGATTATGATATGGTGTCTTTAACAAAAGAGTGTTTATCTAAGTATTTTTCATATGAATTAAGCGATAATGACGTAAATAATATATTAAAAGGACTTGATGTAAATGGCGAACCACTTATCTGGAAAGAATAAGAAAAAAGTTGGCTTAATATTTATAGGTTTTATCTTTGCGTTAATACTTCTATTTTTTCTTGCATTAATTGTTGGAAAATACTCCATTAGCATTGAAAATTTTTTTAAAGCACTATTTACTACTGATGAAGAGTTTTCGACAGATAGAAGTGTTATTGTAAATTTAAGATTGCCTAGATCTTTAATGGCTGTATTGGTAGGAGCAGGGTTATCAGTTTCAGGTCTTGTTTATCAAGATCTATTTCAAAATAAATTAGTTTCTCCTGATTTTTTAGGAGTTTCAAGCGGCGCAAGCGTTGGTGCAGCTTTTTCAATTTTGATGGGGATGTCTGGTCTGGTTATTTGTCTCTTTTCTTTTACCTTTGGAATTTTAACAATGATTTGCACATTATTTATTGCTAGAGCTTTTAAAAATAAATCCCCGATAATACTTTTACTATCTGGCATTATTATGGGCGGATTTTTAGAGGCTTGCTTAAGCTTTATTAAATTTATGGCTGATACAGATAGTCAACTAGGCGAGATAACTTTTTGGCTTTTAGGTTCATTCCAAAATGTCACAATAAATGACGTTTATATAATTTTGCCTATTTTTATTATTTGCATAACTGTATTATTAGCTATTAGATGGAGAATTAATATTGTTGCTTTAGGGCAAGAGCAAGCCGAAACTAAAGGTTTAAACTATAAGTTCTATAAGGCACTTTTAATAGTTATTGTTACCATTCTTACATCTGCTTCAGTAGCTTTTGCAGGAGTAATAGGATGGGTTGCCTTGGTTGTTCCTCATATAGCAAGATTGCTTGTAGGAAGGAATGTTTCAATTAGTCTGCCACTGACCATATTCATAGGCGCTGTCTTTATGCTTTTATGTGATATTATTTCAAGAAGTTTTACATTTTCTGAGATTCCATTATCAGCTGTTTCTGGTTTTATTGGTACACCTATATTCATTGGAATTCTTATTTTCAAGAAAGGGGATAAAAATGACATTACTAGAAATTGAAAACCTTTCTTATGTTTATAAGAATAATCAAGAAGGTTTAGACAATGTAAATTTAAAAATAGATAAGGGAACTATTAATGTTTTGCTTGGATTAAATGGATGCGGAAAAACTACTCTGCTTAAATTAATAACTGGCCTCTTAAAAGTCAAAAAATCAAAAATATTAATTGATGGGGAAAATATTAATGATTTAAGCAGTAAACAGAAAGCGAAATTTATAAGCTTTGTACCTCAATTATCTAGTAGTGAAGAAGATTTTTTAGTAGAAGATTTTTTGCTATTTGGATTTGTGAGTGACTTAAAGTTTTATCAAGAGCCAAAAGAAGAACAAGTAAATAAAATGAAAGAGGCGGTTAAAAAATTTGAAATTGAACCGCTTCTTACTAAAAAGCTTGACGAATTATCTGGCGGTGAAAGACAAAAAGTTTACATCTGTTCCGCTTATCTGCAAAATGCCAAACTTATTGTTTTGGACGAGCCGCTGAGTGCTTTAGATCTTAAAAATCAAAGCTTGATTATTTCGATTTTAAAAGAGCTAAAAGAAGAAGGCAAAACAATTATTTTGTCCACACATAATCCAAATATAGCGTTGGTATTAGATAGCTATGTTGTTCTTATGAATAATGGAAAAATTCATAAAACTGGATATTGTACCGATATGATTAAGGTTGAAGTTTTAAAAGATATCTATGGCGAAAAATTGATATCATCAAAAGATACTGATTATGAAGAAGTTACAATTTCTAGATAATGTTAAAGTTTTCATTTTTGATGTTGGGAAAACTCTTTTTGATAAAGATTGCCAAACTAAATGTTCAGAGAAAACGATAGAAGCACTTAATTTATTAAAGAGAAAAGGGTACGAAGTAGGTGTATGTACTATGCGTACAATTAGCCACATTAAAGATATAATTGATTTCGACTTTGATTTTTTTGTTTTAAATAATGGCTCATATCTGGTGTACAAGAACAAAGTATTAATTGACGAGCCGCTAGATATAAAGATTTCAAATAAAGACTTTTTAACATACACACCGTTTGAGACATTTTATTCAACTAACGAAGCCAAAGATAAAGCTAATCAAAATGGTTTTATTGCTGATAAAAAAGGCAAGGCTAGTAAATTTTATAATTTGATTTTGTTTGATGCTAATGAAAATGAAATAAGTAAATTTAAACATCATTATTCCTGCTATATTCGGTGGAAGACTAAAACAATCAGCATACAAAAAGCTGGATGTTCTCGAATCAATGCAATTAATGAATTGACTAAAGCATTAAGTGTGTCTACAGAGCAATTAATATATTTTGGTGATGGACCAAACGATTTAGAGGTCTTTAGATATTTACAAAATTCAATTGCAATGGGGAATTGTTATCCTGAATTATTAAAATATGCACGTTATCAAATAGATACATGTAAAAATGATGGGGTAGCAAAGTTTATTTTTAGCAATTGCTTATTAAAGCAATAAAGTTAAATAGTATATGGCATTTACGATGGTAAGATGGGGAAACAATTATTAACAAATACTTTAGAAAAGATTTTTAAATCATGTACTGAAGAAAATCTGATAGTGATTAAAAGTGCATTATTATCTTTATGTGCTGACATTGAAAGATATTTTAAAAGTTATTTTAATATTAGCTTGAATAAAAAGGTCTCGAATTCTGATTTAGAAAATATTTTTGAAATTTTTCCTAAGTTTTCACAACTATCGGATGAGCAATTCAATCGCTTTATTTTAGTTTTTATTAATATTAGAAATATGTGTGCTCATCTTTATATAGCGAAACCAATATTTTTAGATGCAGATTTAAAAAAATTTATACTGAATTATGGAAATAATTTATATCCTTTAGAAATGAATGGCAGAATAACCATTTATGGTACTGCCGTGTTCTTATCTTTTTTATCACAAAAATATATGATTTGGCCTTTTTGTACATCTTTATTTAAAATAACAATTTTTAATGAAATAGGTAATACGGGAAGCGAGATGTCTTCATTTCAAATAAATATGCAAAAATTATTAAATCAGAATTGTGGTATAGGTAAAACGCTATTAGATGAACAAAACCTATATCAAATATCAAAAGCTGACTTGCAATATCTTAACGATACATTAAAAAGGAGTTTGACTTCTATTTTTTTCGATTTAGAAAGATGCTTTTCAATTAGAAAATCCCGATATCCTAAGGATAATTCATTTATCTATAAACTTAGGGCTAGTGGAAATTTTGACGAAAACATAATTACTCTAATTGCAAAATTAAGAAATTGCTGGTTTCATGGTGCCTTTATAGGAGATGCTTTTGAATATGATAACGAAGATTTTAAATTCACTTTGGAATTTGTATTGGAAACACTGAAAAATATTCTAGATGCATTAGCTAAAAGTCATATTGGTTGTCATCTTGTTATTAAAGATATTAATTCGCTGGGCCAAGCTTTATTCAATTTTTATATTTTAAGAATTCTTGAATGTTCTTACAAAATATTAGATAAAAAATTATTAGAGCCTGATAAATTTGAAGAAAGATTAGATAATTCATATAGAGCATTTATAAAGATGGAATCAATTGATCAAAATTTATTTACCCTTTTTAGTAACCTAATTACTTCTAATAAACTCAAATTCTTTTTAAACGGTACTAAATTTTTAGATAATAAATCGAGAGTAATTACTGCAACGAATTTAAAAATTGCTGAAATTCACAGTTCATCAGGCTTTAAAATTGGAGATTGCATAAGTCAAAGGACCGATATTACATTGGCGATTATTAGCATAAAAGATGAAGATAGAAACATGGTTAATGGATATAGTTTAGAAAATATTAAATATAAAGTTAAAGATGATCTATGTAGGTTTGTTAGCATAGTAGAAATCAATCTTTAATTTAACGCCGTATAAACGACTAAGGGGTATGTATTGTCTTAAAAATGCAGTATGTCAACAAAATCTAAAAATTCACGATAAATAGCGTGTTTTTACTTTCCTTAGAAAGTAAAAATGTGACTGAAAAAGTAAACGTCAATATTTTACAAATGAGCAAAATTTAAAGCCGTTTTTCGAAAACTAAACTTTTCTATTTTAAATGAAGTTGCTCCTGTAATAAATTTAAGTAACACTATTGTTGCACTAACAATAATTTCCCTTGAAAAAGGTGTAAAATCAACAATAATTTCCCTTGGAAAAGGTGTAAAACTAACAATAAACTCCCTTGAAAAAGGTGTAATACATTAATCAAATTAACAGCTAATAATATTTCTAGAAGCCAAACTGTTTTAAATTTTTCTTATTATCTAATATTGTTTTTATTTAAAAGCGCTGATTAAATAAATTTTTTACATTGTGAAAATCGTATATATTTTCATTAAATCATACTATAAATAATGTTTTTATTTATGAATTTAAAGTTTTAAAAATATAACGATTATTTGTATCAATAAATATCATAGATAAAACTTTTAATGAATTATATTTAAAATTAGTCAATGAAAATTCATACAAAAATATTTTATGAGATAGAATTTACAGATAGCTCCCAAGTTAAAAATTATTAATTAAATAAGGTATGACTCTCAAACTCTAGAATATTCAGAATATTCATTAATGAGAAAATGTAAAAATAATAATTTTAGTAAAAATCGGAGTTGAACTCCAAATAATACTAAAATATAATAAAGCTATGAGGTAGATATGATAATAAAAAGAACAATATTTAAAGAAATAGAAAAATCAGTTAAAAGCAGGCCTATTACTTTAATTACAGGTGCAAGGCAAGTAGGAAAGTCAACAATCGCTTCACTTTTTATAGAAAAAGGATTTTCATATATTTCTTTAGATAATAGCAGAAATAGAGAACTTGCACAAAGAGATCCCTCTTTATTTTTGGAATTAAATAAGTGGCCTTTAATTATTGATGAGGTTCAAAAAGCTCCTGAACTTTTTGATGCAATCGAAGCAAAGGTGAATGAAGAAAAACTAAAAAATATAAATAATTATGGAATGTATATTTTAACTGGCTCACAAATGTTTAGACTCATGAAAAATGTTTCGGAATCAATGGCTGGAAGAGTTTCTATAATTCATATGTTACCGTTATCAAGAAGTGAAATTTTAAATCGAGATGAAATTCTATTTAATTTTGATATTAATAAAATTGAAGAAAGAGCAAGAGAAAATCCTTTCAATATCAATGATGTCTTTAAAGATATTGTTAATGGTTATTTTCCGGAAATTTATAGTAATCAAAGTTTAAATCCAGAAAGATTCTTTAGCGATTATGTAGAAACTTATATTGAAAGAGATATTAATGAAATTATTAATGTTAAAGATAAATTTCTTTTTAGAAAGTTTATGGAATTACTAGCTTCTTTAACTGGGGAAGAACTTATCTATGATAATTTATCAAAAATAATTGGTGTTGATTTAAAAACTATCAAATCTTGGATTTCTGTTTTATTAGCGCAAGATATTATCTATTTACTTGAACCATATAATGAATTTTCAATAACAAAAAGAATTGTGAAAAGACCAAAAATATGTTTTAACGATACTGGCTTAGCTTGTTTTTTAGCAAAAGTTAATGATCCTAATGTTTTATCAAGTAGTTTTCTTAGCGGAAGATTTATGGAAACTTTTATTATTAATGAATTAAGGAAATCATATATTAATAATGGAAAAAATCCTAATTTCTATTATTATCGTGATAATAATATGAATGAAATCGATTTAATTATTTTAAATGCAGGCAAGATTCATCTTATCGAATGCAAATCAGGAATGAGTTATAATTTGAAGGCAATTAAATCATTTAAGCAATTAGATAATACAAATTATCAAAAATCAACTTCAGGAATTATATGTAATACCGATTCTGTTTATCCATTGGATAAAGATGTTTATGTTATTCCTCTTAGCGGTATTTAGTATTTTATAATATGGAATTTATTGCTTATAGATTATCGTATCAAGAGTAATATAAATAATTTAATACATTTTAAAAATGCTTAATCTTTATTTTTTACTTTGGTTTCTCTATCATTAATAGGAAAAGAGAAAATACCTATGAAAGCTAGTAAGATGATTATACCAACGTTAAAAGAAGCCCCACAGGAAGCAATTATTGACTCCCATATTTTGATGTTACGAGCCGGACTAATTAGGAAATTAGTCTCCGGAGTCTATAATTATTTACCTTTAGGTCTCCGTTCTTTACATAAAGTAGAAAAGATTATAAAAGAAGAGATGGACCGCTCTGGAGCCTTAGAAATCTTATCTTCTGCGATGCAACCAAAAGAGTTATGGGAAGAATCAGGAAGATGGAATAAATATGGCCCAGAATTATTTAGATTTAAGGATAGACATGACCGTGATTATTGTTTAGGTCCTACTCATGAAGAAATATTTACTGATTTAATTAGAAATACAGTCAAATCCTATAAGCAATTACCATTAAATATTTATCAAATTCAAACTAAGTATCGTGATGAGATGAGACCTAGATTTGGTCTTATGAGAGGTAGAGAGTTCATCATGAAAGATGCTTATTCTTTTGATGTCGATGAAAAAGGATTAGACGAGTCCTATAAAATCATGTATGAAACTTATTCTCGAATTTTTACTCGTTTAGGCTTGAATTTTAAAGTAGTTCTTGCAGATACTGGTGCTATAGGAGGCAATGCTTCTCACCAGTTTATGGCTTTAAGTGATATTGGTGAATCAAATATTATTTATTGTGAAAATTGCTCCTATGCTGCAGATGAAGAAAAAGCTTATTCTCACGCTCCAACTTTAGAAAAAGAAGAATTAAAAGATAGAAAAGAAGTCTTAACTATTAATAAACATTCCATTGAAGAAATAAGTGAATTTTTAAATTTACCTCTTTATAAGATTGCTAAAAGTATGATTTATTATGCAGAAGATAGTAAGCAATATGGCATGTTTATCGTTAGAGGAGATTACGAAGTTAACGAAATCAAAGTTGCTAATGCATTAAATTCTTCTGAAGTATTTATTCGTTTAGCTAGTGATGAAGAAATATTAGCTCTAGGTTCGATAGCTGGATTTATCGGGCCTGTTAATTTCTCTAAATGTCAAATTTTTATCGATGAAGAAGTGACAAAAATGACGAATTTTGTCGTCGGCGCTAACAAAAAAGACTATCACCTAGTTAATGTTAATTACAAAAAAGATTTTGATGGAATAATTGGTGATTATAAAAAAGCTAAAGAAGGCGACCTTTGTCCAATATGTGGGAAACCATTAAAGAGTGAACGTGGAATTGAAGTTGGACAAGTATTTAAATTAGGCACTAAATATTCTTTGCCAATGAACTGCACATTTCTCAATGAACAAGGAAAGACCTTACCAATGGTAATGGGGTGCTATGGAATTGGAGTAACCAGAACCTTCCAAGCAATTATTGAACAACATCATGATGAATATGGAATCGTTTTCCCTTTAGAAACTGCTCCATACCATATTGTTATTGTTCCTGTTAACTATGAGGATGAAGAACAACGTAGAGTAAGCGATAACTTATACGAAATGCTTAATTTTAAAGTTGAAACTGTTTTAGACGATCGAAAGATGAAAATAGGTTTCAAAATGAAAGATTGGGAACTTATTGGTATACCTTATATTGTTGTTGTTGGTAGAAGAGCTTCGGAAAATATTGTTGAGTTTAAAAACCGTAATGATAATTCTAAAGTGGAGTTAACTCTTGAGGAAGTAAAAGAGTTTATTATTGATAAAGTTAATAATTTAAAATAAAGATTTTGTTTAAATTTGGTTTTACCTTTAAGTTTAAAGTTTGCTTATATAGTATTAGACATTAAGGGATTTATTTATTTTTTTGGAAAATTGGTTGAAGAGTTTAAGAAGTTTGATGAAGTGGAAGCTTTAGCCTTAGGTGGATCAAGTTTCTAGGATGATTGAAATAGACAAGTATTTTAAAAATAATCAATCTTAATACTTCAGGAATTATTTAAACTTTTAAAACGTACATAGTTTATAAGAGCTTTATTATCATAACGGAGCTTGCGAAATTTTAATTTTAAGATGCTGAAATTGTTTGCATAGAATTTGTTAATTTTTTTAGTAATACACTTTTGGGGTGAAAATTGATAGAATTTAACTATAGAAATCACCCCAAAGGAGATGAAATAATGGATAAAAGCAAATCGCTTACCGACCTACTTCAAAAAAGAGCTGAATTAAGTGCAAAATTAAGTCTAATACCATACGAAGGATCAATAGAGATTAAAACAAGAAATAATAATAAGTATATTTATTTAAGAAAAAAGACTTTAAATAAGAATTCATCAATCTATATAGACAAATATAGTGACGAGCTTTTTTCATCAATTTCTTCATTATTGTTGCAGGCTAAATTTCTAAAAAAAGAAATTGCTAAAATAACTCATCAGCTTGCAGTTTTTGGTTTTTCTGAATTAGAGTTGCCTCCAAGAGTACTGCTTAATGTAGATTTTGCCAAAATGAACATGAAATCTAACATTTATGATCAAGCAATTCTTGAAGGAATTGCGACAACGTTCCCTGATACTGAAACAATTATCGATAATGGTAAAGTTAATTCGATGAAACCTTCTGATATTCAGAAGATTTTAAACCTGAAGCACGCTTGGCAATTTGTAACAGATAAGGATGTTGTTTCATGCTCGTCTGATTATGTAATTCTTTGCTATATTGCAAGACTAGTTAATGAAGGATTTTATTTAAACGGAGGTAATATTAGAACACTTCCAGTTAGTATTGGTGGAACCGATTATGTTCCACCAATACCGAATGAGCAAACTATTAAAACTGATATAGATAATATTTTAAATTCAAATAAGCCAATAATTGATAGAGCCATTGAGGTATGTTTGTTTGTTATGAAAAAGCAGGTTTTTAATGATGGAAACAAAAGAGCTTCTGTAATTTTTGCCAATCATTTCATGATTAGAAACGGTGCAGGATTATTAATAATTCCCGAGTCAAAAATTAAAGAGTTTAAGCAATTGTTAATTAATTATTACGAAGATAAAGATTGCGAGCAGATTATAGAGTTTATGAAAAAATTCTGCTGGAAAACATTTTAAAAGTTACGATTTTAAAATATGATTTATTTACAGAATAGATAGTGTTTCTTTCAGCATTTCTTTATTAAATTAGCGAAAAATATATAAATATGTAAATGCCGCTAATTGTAAGTAGGAATTTTTTAAGTCTTAAAGAGTTTTTGCTAAATCCAGATTTAATCAATTATTAAAAACTATACAATTTCAATAAAAACCTTGCAAAAAGCCATTTTTTGCTTAATTAATTGCTTTCAAGAATAAATTTAATATCGTCTTTTGTTAAGTTAGTAATTGAACTGTCGTCACTAGAAACGACTTGTTTAACAATTTCTTTTTTCATATTTTGAAGTTCAATAACTCTTTGCTCAATTGAATTCTCACAAATTAATTTTATAACTTTAACATTTCGAATTTGGCCGATTCTATGAGCACGGTCACTGGCTTGTTCTTCAACAGCATAATTCCACCAAGGGTCAAGATGAATTACTACATTTGCGCCTGTTAAATTTAGACCAGTACCACCAGCTTTTAATGAAATAATACAAACTTTATATTTATTATTAACATTAAAAGTAGAGCATATTTCTAAACGTTCTTTACTTGGTGTCTGGCCTGTAATTTTAAAGTATTGTATACCTTCATTTTTAAGATGAGATTCGATAATATTTAAAGCTTCAACAAATTGAGAGAAGATTAAAATTTTATTTCCCTTATCAATTTCTTCATCGACTATATTATATAAAGAATTTAATTTGCCACTTTCGCCTTTAAAATTATCGGCAAATAGAGAAGGAGTGATGCAAGTTTGTCTTAAGCGCATTAAGTAAGGTAAAACACTAAATACAGATTTATTGTCACCGCTATTTAAAGTGTCAGCAGCAATCTTTTTAAAAGCATCATATGTTTTTCTTTGCTCTTCCTTCATTTCACAAGAAACTATAACTTCATATTTGTTTGGTAAATCTTTTAAAACATCTTGCTTAACTCTTCTTAAAATAAATGGAGCAACACTCTTTTTAATTACTTTTAAATAATTAGGATCTCTTTCACTTAAAGATTTAAAATCTTCTAAACTTGGTAAATATCCTGGCATTAAAAAGTCAAAAATCGACCATAAATCAAGGACGCTATTTTCAATAGGAGTACCAGTTAAGACGAGTCGATGTTCGGCGTTTAAAGTTTTAACACTTTGAGTTTTCTTAGCCTGTGTATTTTTGATAAATTGAGCTTCATCTAAAATTACTAAATCAAAATGGATGTCTTTATAGTTTTCAATATCATTTCTTAAGCTATCATAAGAAGTGATGTATGAAATCTTTTTATCTGGATCGATTGATTGAATTAACTTTTTGCGTTCATTAGCATTACCATATAAAGGAATTATTTTTTCATTTTCTGAAAATTTTTCAAATTCATTCATCCAGTTAAAGATTAAGCTTGTAGGAGCAACAATTAGAATTGGTTTATCGATATTTAAACTTTTAATAAATGAAATAGTTTCAAGAGTTTTTCCTAAACCCATATCATCGGCTAAAACACCACCAACTTGATTTTTATAAACAACATTTAACCATTTAAAAGCATCAATTTGATATGGTCTTAAAGCAGCGTTAAGAGGAGGCAGTTCCTTATCAAAATTTTTGAAGTTTTTGAAATCGTTATATAAGGTTTCGACATATTCATCTTTTGTATCAACTAATGAAGAATCTTTTACTTTAAAAGCAAAATATGGTGGAAGCTCTCTTTTTTCAACAAAAGAATTATTTTCGATAAGTTTCAAATCTTTACTTAGTTGAGCAAATTCTTTAGCTTCATCGTTATCGATATTAATAATGTTGTCTTTAAGCAAAACAAACTTACGTTTATTTCTTAAAGCATGTAAAATAGCATAAAGCTCTTCATCGCTATATTCACTATTTTCTAGGAAAACATTAAGAATTGAATTTTCGTTTTTGATCTTGATAGTAGGAGGGTAGAACTTTACAAGTTTTTTCGACTTAATCTTATCACTTAAATAAATATTACAAATGGTTTGGAGAGTGGTTAAATCGTTATTTAAAAATTCCCAAATTCTACCTTGATCAGTTAATAAATTATCAACAAATCCATATTCTTGTAAAATTTCTTGATAACGATTATAAACTAGCAAAGCTTCATCTTTTAATGCATCTTCTTTAATTTCTATTTCGTTAATAAAATAAGAAGAATGAACCGTAATTTCGTTTTTGGAATTGAAATCAAAATAAGCGTTAATTTCTAAAGCGTTAATCCTTAATTCTCTCCTTACTTTTAAAGAAGCGTCGAAATAAGATTCAAAATTTAAATAAACTCCATATTTAAAACTATCTTTAAAATCTTTAATAGAAGTAACTGGAGAATTTTTAACTAAATTATAGATTTTATTATATTTACGATTTAAAGAAACAATATCGATTGAATGAGTTTCTTTAGAGTAATATAAGTCAGTTGATTCGATATTAGTATAACCTTCAATTTCATTAACCTCTAAATCAAAATCTTCAGTGATAGTAATATGTGGTTTTAATTCTTTTAAGTTAGCTTTATAAGGAGAATCATTAAAAAGGATTGTATCGTTTTTATATAAAATAATGAGGCCTTGAAGGTTTTTAGAGACCATGTGCTCTAATTTAGTAGTGCTGTAACAATTTTGAGCAAGGTTTTTTAAGAAGTCATAAACCTGTTTACTTTGCTGATCCAATAAAGAAAATGAATAAGTTAAGTTTAAATTCTTATTACCTTTTCCAAGAACTTGATTTCTGTTTTTAATACTATTAATTGCTTGGTTAGGCTTCATTTTTCTTGAAATGAAACTATTATATTGATAATAAAAAGAAACTCTATAGTTTTCTTCTTGGGTGGTTTCATCTAAACAAAGAGTTAAATGGAATTTATTATCGTAGGCTTCTGAGGTAGGTGATTTCATGATAGAAGTCAACGAATGTTTAAATTCTTTTAAGTCTTTTTGGTAATTGAGTTCATTAATTTCATTTTGGAAATCTTGAATGATTTCTTTAAGTTTACCTGGCTCTTTTTCATTTAAATCACTAGCTACAGCTGAAAAAAGAAACTCAGGATCAAGTGAATTAAAAATTTCTGAAGTTCCACCATAAAATAAACAAGATTCAGGATCGAAGAAAATATGGTATACCGCTAAATTAAGCATTTTAAGATAAATACAAATATAAAGATTTGCATCCATTGTTTTGATTTCATATGCAAAATAGGTGCTAAAAGGAAGATTATCAACTTTATATGAATAATACTTTGCGAAAAATTCTACTATTTTATTGTTCTTCTTCATAATCTAATCCTTAAAATGGCAAGCTATCCTCTGGTAAATCATCTTCGATGTTGTCGTCGCTATCTTCATCATATAAGTAATCTTGGTCATTGTATTTATAACTTGTGTTGCCATATGAATCATAAGCTTTAGAATCAAACCGATTTTTATATGAAGCGAATTTGTGAGAGATTATTTGTTCATAAGGTGCATTTGTAAAAAGCAATTTAATAAATTGATTGTTTGGTAAAGCAGCAATAACTTTATTACTTACAGCATTATTATTTTTGAGTTCTGATGCTATCCTAATTAAATTAAAAAGGATCAGCTGTGGATGTTCTTTTTTTAGATTCTCTTCTTTTGCACGAATAAAATCTTTTAATAATGCTTTTTTACTTATATCTTTATCTAATAAATCTTTATGAAAACTTTCTTGATCAAAGATAGGAGAGAAGTCAAGCTTACTTGAAACAAATTCAGGATTTTCATCATAGATTTTATCTAAGTAATCCTTATCTTCTTTTAGATATGTTAAATCAATGTTATAAGATTCATAAAGTTTAATAACGGTAGAAATTTTTAACTTGTTAAGAACGTTTGCTAATATTCCTGATTCATTTGCGTCAATCTTTCTACGATCAGCTAAAATTTTTCGAGCTATAGTTTCAAAATGTATGCTTTCAACATTGTTTAAGAATGCGCATAATAATGCACGTTTAATCTCATATGTTTTTAAATATTTAAAGCCATAAGTTAAATCAAATTTAAAATAGGAATATTTAATTTTATTTACGTCTCGGTAGGTTTTCTTGCATTCGAGACAATCAGATAAAAATTTAACAAGAGGCGTTTTGAAAACATCTGTAAAAAGTTTCTTGTTTTCAAAGAAAAATTTGTATTCTTCTTTATTATCACCAAGCTCGTTAAGTTTTTGACTGATGATGTGATATTTGTCTGAATAAGTAGTTGCTTTATTTAACTCATCTAAAATCGAGAACATGTAAGATTTTTTAATATAATTTAAGTTCACGTCTTTAGAATCTTTGTTCTCGCTTTGATTAGATGCATAAATCATTTTATTTGCTTCGTAAACATTATCTTTTTTGATTTCTGGCGATAAAAGATAAGTATTTTTTAATATGAGCAATAATGCATACAAATATTTATCTGGGAGAAACGGATTTTCATCAAGAGTTATTGAAACAACGTTTTTCTCGTTAATTTTAATTCGTATGTACTTGCTATGAACTGTATTATAAAAAGCTAAATAAGAGTTAGGGTTGGAATCTATAATCTTCAATTGTTTTGAGGAATAAACTTGGTAACCTTGATTGATACTTTGTTTGTCAAACATAAAATCAAACATACCAAGATTTGCTAAATCTGGAATTTTTAAAGGTATAGGCAAATTTGTAAGATTTAAGTCTAACTCATCTTTATAAATGGTTTTCTCTTCTTTTATACTAGGAAAATAGATAACAGCTGAGCCACTATCATTTATGACCACAACAAGCCCATATTTGTAAGCTCTATGATAAACAATTTGATTTACAACCATAAAGTTTATTTTACCATATACATTTATTTTTTAATTCTGAAATGTTTTCAAGTTGGTGTTTCAGCTCAACTTAAAATGACAATAGATTGTTTTATGCTCGATATGCATCTATTACAAGAAAACGTTTAAAAGTTATTTATATCGCAGCGGCTTGGAATGATGATGAAGTTGTTATGAGCGCAATATCTAAACGTTTAAATATTTTATCTAACTATTTAGAGATGAATGAAGTAGGTAGAATTTTAGCAAAAGGTGCTGGCACACCATCTATGATTAAAAAAGAATATTTAGTTCAGGTTTATAATTTATGGAAGTATCTTAAATAGACAGTTAATTTATTTTTGCTTCATATTTATAAGAAATATATTATTTCTTAGACATGAAAGAAATAAGATTTAGAAATAGTGGTAGCTATAATTACTATTAGTAAAGTTGTGTCTTTGCTCTTGTTTATTTTCTAGACTTAGATAAAATTATCTTTCATCTTTGTAATAGTTAGCTTTATATTTAGAAGTATACTTTTATAATTTCTTGTATTAATTAAATGTAAGAAAGAAAAAAGGAATAAATTTGGAAGGATTCAGATGGAAAGCAAGATTGAAATCAGACTATATAAAAGCAGCGATATAGATGAAGTTATTCAATTGTTTAAAGATTCTATAGAAAGCGCATGTATAAATGATTATTCAAAGCAAGAAATTAATGCCTGGAAAAATGCTTTTGATAAAGATAAACTTCAAAATCGATTTTTAAATTCTTATTCAATTGTGGCTACTTTAGATAGTAAAATAGTCGGCTTTGGTAATATTGATATTGAAAATAGATACCTGGATTGCCTTTATGTTAAGCCACAATTTTATAGAAGTGGTATCGCCACTAAAATTTGTAATGAACTAGAAAGCAAAGTTTCTGGAGCCATTTCAGTTCAATCTTCTAAAACGGCAATGCCATTTTTTATTGGTAGAGGCTATAACTTAATAAGAGAACAAGTAGTAATTAGAAATAATGTTAAACTTACTAATTACTTACTAATTAAATACTAATTTATTACTATTTATTAACTATAATGTTTAAATATACCAACAAACGATATATTGAATTAATTTTTGCGCATCATTTGAATAGATTATATTTTTCTACTTTTTAATACTATTTTTTCGGTAAATTAAATAATTAAATCGTTGCCGAATAAAATTAGTTGTATTATCATCTAAATAGTTGATATATCAACTAAAGGAAATGATTTAATGTTTTTCCCAGAAGTAAACGAAGTAGTAGCTCAAATTATTCATAACCTCTTTTATCTAGGAGGCAATTTTTTTACTCCACTATTTAGAACAATATGTTATCTAGGCGATTATGGTATTTTTCCTATTCTATTTGGGTTGATATTGTTAATTTTTAGAAAAACTAGACGAATAGGCTTTGGAGTTATGATAGCAGTATTGATAGGCTTTCTTTTAACTAATTTGCTTTTAAAGAATATCATTCAAGAGCCACGCCCATTTACAAACCAAAACACCTTTTATTATCAATATTGGTTAGATACTGGAAGTCTAATGGAAAGTGGTCATTCTTTTCCTAGTGGTCATACGACATCAGCAGCTTCTCTTGCTTTTGGCTTCTTTTTATTATCTAAAAATAAAAAATATTCATGGCTAATTCTTTTATTTCCTATTTTAATGGGAACTTCGAGAATCTACTTTAGTGTTCACTATTTTTGTGATGTTGTAGGTGGATTATTTGTCGGATTAATTGCTGGATCAATGGCTCTATTTTTGTTTAGTCTTTTGAAAAGAACAAATTTTGGAAGAAAGTTTTTTAGATTAGATTTATCTTTATAGGAGTTTGATATGGATATAACAAAAGCTCAAATTACAAAAATTGCTAGAGAAGTAAATAAACTTGCTGTAAAAACCTTAAAAGAAGATGGTATTGGTACCTCTGAATTTGATTTAATCCATATTGTTAGAAAACATAATGGAATTACTCAAAGCGATATAACGAAAATTTTAGGAATTGATAAAGCAGCGGTTGCTCGTCAAGTTGTGCGTCTAACTAAAAAAGGATTTATAATTAAAAAAGATAATACAGAGGACAAAAGATCATCTTTGATATACCCGACATTAAAAGCAGAAGAGTTAAAAGTCTCTAAAAGATTTGTTGAAAATACTTATTATGAATGGCTATTAGAAGGGTTAAAAAAGGAGGAAAAAGAAACATTTAGCCTTCTTTTAGAAAAAGTCTATCTTCGCTCCAAAGAAGAAAGCAAAACTGGTTTTCCTCATGTGAATGAAAGATTAAGAAAGAAGGCGAGCGATTTTGAAGAAGAAAAATAAGTTTCATTTTTCAAATGCGATGATCTTTTTACTCCTTTTTGGAGTAGTTTCGTTGCTCTCTGACATGACGCATGAAGGTGCGGCTAGCATTCAAGGTTCTTATTTGTCTTTAATAGGTGCTTCTGCTGGAGTAATAGGATTTGTCTCCGGTTTGGGTGAATTACTTGGCTACTCTTTGCGATTAGTCTTCGGAAGATTAGCTGATAAAACAAAGAAATATTGGCCAATTGTTATAATTGGTTACTTAATAGATATTTTAGCTGTGCCTTTATTAGCCTTTGTTGGTCCAAATGGATGGATATTGGCTTCTGTTATTTTAAGTGTTCAAAGAATTGGTAAAGCAATTAAAAAACCAGCAAAGGATACTATTATGTCTTTTGCAGCCTCCCAAGAAAAAGTCGGTAGAAGCTTTGGAATTCAAGAAATGCTTGATCAAATTGGTGCATTTTTGGGACCCCTGTTTCTTTATTTAATTATGCTTTTTCAAACTGATGGTGATACTTTTACAAACTATGCAATTTGCTTTCTTTTCTTGTTAATTCCGGCTGTTGCAACAATAGTATTGTTATTAATAACGAAGAAGAAATTCCCAAATCCAGATGCATTTGAACCAGAACCAAAGCATTATGAAAAGCTTAAGTTAAAACCAAGTTTTATATTTTATATTGCTGGAATTAGTTTATTTGCTTTTGGATTTATTGATTATTCTTTGGTTGGCATGCATATTAGCAACATTTATGTCGGTAACGACTCATTTATAACTTCTGAAACATTACCATTAATTTATTCAGGAGCAATGATAGTAGATGCATTTGCAGCAATAATTTTTGGGAAGTTATTTGACAAATTTGGAACATGGTCGCTCATAATTGCAACTTTATTATCAAGTATGTTTTCTCTTTTTATATTCGAGTTTGATTCGGTTTATATGTTGTTAATTGGCGTCATAATGTGGGGAATAGGGATGGGCGCGCAAGAATCTATTCTTAAAGCGGTTGTTACAACAATGGTTCCTAAAAATTTAAGAGCAACTGGGTATGGTATATTCGAATTTTCATTTGGAATATTTTGGTTTTTAGGGAGCACCTTACTTGGATTTTTATATGATTACTCATTATTAGCTATGGTGATTGTATCAATTGGTAGTCAACTTTTATCAATTCCATGTTATATTTTATCTAATGTTAAATTAAATAAAGAAAAGAAGAAAAAAACTGAAGTATATGAACACGCCAGTAATTAAAACAAAACGTTTGATACTTAGAAAATTTGAAGAAAATGATCTCGGTGAAGCTTTTGAGATTTTTAAAGACGAAGAAGTAAATAAATATTTGCCATGGTTTAAAGTTAGCGATTTAAAAGAAACAAAGTCATTTCTTGAAAAGCATTATTTTTCTAAATATAAAGATGAATTTGGCTTTAATTATGCTATAGCGTTAAAAGAAAATAATAAAGTTATTGGTTATATTAATATCAATCTTGATGATGAAGCAAACGATGTTGGCTACGGACTTAATAAAAGCTATTGGAAGAATGGTTATATTCATGAAGCTTTAGTTGCTTTAATTGAAGTAGCCAAAAAGAATAATCTTAAATATTTAACTGCAACTCATGATATACATAATTTAAGGAGTGGCAATGTTTTAAGGAAAGCTGGTTTTGTTTATAAATATTCATATAAAGAAATGCGGGAACCTAAACATCTTTTAGTAACTTTTAGAATGTATCAATTAAATTTAAATATTGATGATGATTATGTTTATAAAAAGTATTGGAATAAATATGATGATCATTTTATTGAAAAAGATCTCTAAAAAAGAGAAAAGCAACCAATATGTTACATTTAGAAAACAGTAGTTGGTGTTTAGAAATGTAACGTTTACCTATACTTTTGATTAAGGAGGTGCAAAGGTATGAGTATTGGAGAAAAAATTGCACAATTAAGAAGAAACGCTAATATAACTCAAGAAGAATTAGCTGATTCACTTGGCGTTACAAGACAAAGCGTATCTCGTTGGGAATCTGGAGAAGCTTATCCAGATATGAGTAAAATTGGGAAACTGGCAGATATTTTGGAAACCAACTGTGATTATTTATTAGGAGATGATGTAAACGAAAAAGGTGAAAAAATTAAAATAGTTACAGAAACAAGTACTGTAGAAAGTTATGCTAATCGACTGATTCTAACTTTATTAAGCTTTATTCCTTTTGTTGGTCCTTTTATCGGTTTCTTCTCGTTAAAGAAAGAGGAAAAAAGATCTGATAACTTATTAAGAAAGTTAATGATTGTTGGAACGATAATTTCAACTTTATTTACACTTATTTTTGTAGCTATTGTTATTTACGGCTTAATTTATAGCATCATGTTGCATATTTAAAAAAAGATTTCTCCCCCTTTTTTTAAGTGCCTGTGTATTGACTCAGGCACTTTATTGTCTTTTGAAGAACAAATCTTGTTATAATCTTTTTATGCTAAAGTTCAAAAGGTTAAGCAAAAAGAAAGATTTTGAAAGCATTAAAAACTTATTTTCGTCTGTTTTTACTAAAGAACCATGGTTTGATGATTGGAGCGATGAAAGTAAACTTGAAAACTATATAAAAGATTTGACTTTTCAAACGAATTCTCTTTCACTAGGACTTTATTTAGATGATGAATTAATTGGAATAGCTTTAGGAAGAGTAGTTAATTTCTATGATGGTATTCAATATCGTATAGATGAATTATGTATCAAAAACGAAAAGCAAAATAGTGGATATGGATCAAAATTTTTAGATTTAATAAATAGATATTCGAAGAAGAAGAAATTTCGATACATAATTTTAAATACTGATAGAAATGTTTATGCCTATAATTTCTATTTAAAGAATGGTTATAAAGAAAATAGAACTAACGTTATGCTTTATCAAGAAGTCAAATAAGATTTTCTTTTTATTTAAATAATATTGAATTATGATTTTTAAAGAAAGAAGGTGATGAATTTGAGAATATAAGCAATTTAACTAGATTATTTATTTAATATTAATAAGGAGTTTAGCAAAATGCTTATAATTTCAAATTTAACAATAGTCTTAAAAAAAGACCTTAGAACTTTAATAAAGGATTTTTCCTTTGTTTTAAATAAAAAAGATAAAGTTGGAATAATTGGCGAAGAAGGCAATGGGAAATCTTCACTTTTAAAAGTGCTTTATAATCAAGAAGAAGCTAGTAAATATTTAGAAATCAGCGGAAATATATCGATTAAAAATGAAAAAATCGGCTATCTTAAACAAATGGTAGATGAAGATAAAATAAACTTATCTATTAATGAATTATTAAATAACGAACTTGATTATTCATCGATAAACTATAAAAAGTATTATCTATATATTGATATGTTCAATCTCGACGAAGATAAACTTTTATCTAATGAGATAAAGGTAAAAAGTTTAAGTGGTGGAGAAAGAATTAAACTTTTCTTGTTTGTTGAACTAATGAAAGAACCAACAATTTTACTTCTTGATGAACCTAGTAATGACTTAGATTTGTCTTCTTTAAACTTACTCGAAGATTTAATCATAAATATTGATATACCAGTAATGTTTATTTCTCATGATGAGTTTTTATTGTCAAAATGTGCAAATAAAATAATTCATATTGAATCTTTAAAAAGTAAAAGTGAGCCTCGAGTTACTATTAAAAGTTCAAATTATGAAGATTATTTTTCTTCTAGAGAGGACTTTATCGATAAAAACATTAAAGAATACAATAAAGATAAAGATAACTTTGAAAAGAAGATGGATAAATTTAATAAAGTTTATCAGAGTGTGAATCATGCTTTAAATACTGTTTCGCGTTCACAACCTGGTGTTGCTAAAAATTTAAAAGATAAAATGCATGCGGTAAAGTCAATGGAGAAAAGATATGCCAAAGAAAAGGAAAACCTTACACAAAAATATGAGGTAGAGGAGGGAATTAATCTTAAGTTTGATAACTTAAATACTTTAGATATCAAAGGAAATTCTTCTAACTCAAAAATCAATTATTTAATCGATTCTTCCAAAATAGTTTTAGATTTTAAAATAGATCAATTAAGAATAAATAGTGAAATAACTCTGATTGATAAGCCAATATCTTTATATATAAAAGGAAGTAAGAAAATAGCAATAATTGGAGAGAATGGTGCTGGTAAATCTACTTTGCTTAAATTAATTTATAAAGAGTTAACCAGCAAATCTTCCTTTAATGTTGGCTATATGTCTCAAAATTATGAAGATGAATTATTAAATTATATGTCTCCACTAGAATATTTAGCTAAAGAAGTTGATGCTTCGACTAAAGAAGAATTAACAAAAATTCAAACTTATTTAGGCTCACTAAAATTTACTTATGATGAGATGAATAAAAGCATTTTTTCTTTAAGTGGTGGTCAAAAAGCCAAAATTTTCTTTACAAAATTGATATTAAAAAAAGTAAATGTAATGTTACTTGATGAACCAACACGAAATATATCACCATTATCGAATAAATCTTTTATATCATCGATAAAACAATATAAAGGTGTAATTATTGCTGTTTCGCACGATAGAAACTTTATTTATCAAGTATTTGATGAAATTTATGAATTAAGTTCAGAGAAAGGACTAGAGCAAATTCAACGAGATGAGTTTAAAAAGAAGTATCTATAAGTTAGTTTTATGGACATACATTCTAGATATTTCTCCTCCGTCGCATTTAACATCAAAAATATATTCCCAATTATATTTTTCATAAAAAGAAGTGTGGTCAGTTATTAAATACAATGTGTTTATACCGTATTTACTCATATCTCGCTCGACGTATTCTAAAAGTTTTCCGGCGATTCCTTTGTTTCTGTATTCAGGTTCGACAAATAAAGCACAAACATTAGGATATAAATCTTTCCTTTCATGAAAATCATTTTGAATTACACCGATTCCACCAATTATTTTGTTATTTGATAGCATAATATACCATGAAGGATATGGAGCATTAGATTCTATGCTTTCATTCATACTATTAAGATATTCTTCTTTAGGTATATTCCATTTACTAGAAAACCAAGCTGCAGCAGTACCAAGCATTTCCTTTTTGTTTTTGATATTAATAATTTCGTAATTCATAAACCAACAGCTATCCTTTCTAATTCTCGCTTATTATAACCAATAAATTGCTGATTGGTAGAGTTTAATTTGCTAAAGAACATGAAAATTCTATATTTTTTATAGTTTTAGTAGATATTTAGTTAAAATTAAGTATATTTTGAGTCAATAAATAGTAGTTAAATTTAATAAAGATAATTAGAATATTGTTTTGTTCACTATTCAAATAAGTTATAGGTTTTTTATAATTTGGGAATCACATCATTTATTTTAACTTGCTACTTGAGCTATGTTTTAGTGATCTCTTTTTAAAAGCGTTAGAATGGAATTTGTTGATAAAATTGGTAAAATATAAGCGATTAATTGGAGGCTTATACATATGGAAGAAAAGCAATATGATGCTTTGGTAATAGGGGCCGGGAATGGCGGATTAACGGCTGCATTACGATTAGCAAAATCTCACAAAAAAGTATTACTTGTTGAAAGACATATTTTACCTGGTGGCTTTGCTACTGGATTTATGAGAGGAAGATTTTATTTTGAAGCATCCTTACATGAATTATGTGACTTTGGACATAAAGAAAGACATGGTAATTTATATACTTTATTTGAAGAATTAGGTGTATTAGATAAATTACACTTTGTTGACGTTCCAGAAGCTTTCACAGTTATAAATTCGAAAACTAAAGAAAGTTATGAGATGCCATTTGGAGTGGAAAACTTTATTAATAAAATGGAAGAGTACGTGCCAGGTTCTAGAAAATCAGTTACAACTTTCTTTGAACTCGGCAAAGAAATTTCGGATGCAATGAGATATTTGAATGAATCTCATGGTAAACCAGACAGCAAAGTTTTAATGAAAAAATATCCAAACTTTATGAGAGTAGCTGTTTATGATGTTGATACAGTTTTAAAGGCAATTAAAATGCCTAAAAAGGCTCAAGAAATTATTACAACTTATTGGTCATATTTGGGTACATCAACAGATAAACTCGGCTTTGTACATTATTGTATTATGGTTTATCTTTACATTACTTTGAAAGCACAAGTTCCTTTGGAAAGATCTCACGAAATAAGTGCAACATTAGTTGAAGAAATTAAGCAAAGTGGCGGTGATGTATATTTTGGAGATGGAGTTAAGGAAGTACTTGTTGAAAATGGAGAAGTATATGGTGCTATTTTAGATAGTGGCAAAAAGATTCTTACCAAACACATTATTTCAAACGCTTCCCCTGAAGCAGTTTATGGACAAATGATTAAAGACAAAAATCAAATTCCTGAACAACAACGTAAGCTTTCTAGTTTTAGAGAATTATCCGGAAGAGGTCTTTCTATTTTCTTAGGTTTAAATAAAACAAAAGAGGAACTTGGTTTAAAATCTTATAGCTATTTTATTTATGATAGTTTAAATTCAAGAAAAGCTTTTGATGCGATGAAAGATATTGATAATTACTCACAAGTTACTGTTGTTTTAAATAACGCTTTAGAGAATTGCTCTCCAAAAGGAACAACAATCATGTATATGACTTCTTTATATTTCAGTGACATCTTCGACAAAATTGTTGACGAAAAGAATTACTTTGATTTAAAAGAAGAAATCGCTAAAGGCTTTATTAAACGTTTTGAAGAATCAACAGGATGTAAGATTTCTGATGCTATTGAAGAAATCGAAATTGCAACTCCTTTAACATATTGCCATTATACATCAACTCCAGATGGAACAATTTATGGATACTTAACTACTGGATTAGACAATATGATGCCTCGTCTTACCACTATGTATGATGAAACAATTTTAAAAGGACTTCGTTTTGCTGGAGGCCATGCTATGAGAAGCTCTGGCTATAACTCAGCTTATCTCTCTGGTGATTTAGCGGCAAAACTCACTCTTGGTGATATGAAGGAGGATAGATAAAATGAAGGTCAAAGTTTCTTTTTTCGGTTTAAGCGACATGCTTAAATTTAAAAATTTAAAGAAGAATCGTTTAGAAGCAATCAATAGTTCAGAAGTAAAAGAATATAAATCCTATAGAATTAACGAACTTGCTGATTACTATCATCCACATAAGCAATATTTGAAAATTGATAAAATAGTAGAAGAAAATAGTGATACAAAGAGCTTTTATCTTGTGCCTGACGGAGAAACAACTAAGCTTGCTTATTTTAAATCAGGAAGTTATGTTTCTTTATTCGTAAACGTTGATAACAATATTGTTTCAAGAGCTTATGCGATTTCATCATCTCCAAGTGAAGCTTTAAAAGGTATTTATCGAATTACAATAAAAAGAAAAGAAGGCGGGTATTTATCTAACTATTTACTTGATAGCGCTAAAGTCGGAGATAAATTATTTGCTTCAGAACCAGGCGGATTTTTAACTTATTCTTCAATTCGTGATGCTAAAGATGTAATTGCGGTTGCTGGTGGAGTTGGAATCACTCCATTTATATCAATGGCTAATGCTATTAAAGATGGAATCGAACATTTCAATTTAACAATTTTATATGGTGTTAATTCTTTAAAAGATGTCATCTTAAAAGATGAACTTGATGAATTAACTAAAACTTGTGACAAAGTAAAAGTAGTTTATGTAGTTTGTAATGAAACTGTTGAAGGATGCGAAAAAGGCTTTATTACAGCTGATATTATCAAAAAATATGCTCCAACTGATAAACCATATAGCGTATATGTTTCAGGACCAAATGCGATGTTTGATTTCTTGGCTGGTGAATTTAAAAAACTTAATCTTCCTAATAAATATATAAGATTAGAAAAATCACCTGAAACATTATCTTTAGGTAATAAAGAGTTTAATTTGGTTGTTCATATGGAAGATCAAACCTTTAACCTAATTGCTAAACAAAATGAAACCGTTTTAAATGCGCTTGAAAGAAACGACGTTTTGATTAGATCAAAATGTCATTTAGGTGGTTGTGGTTTCTGTCGTAGTAAAATTATTAAAGGTGAAATTCAAACAACTAAGTTAAATAAGCAAGCTGATATTGATAAGAAGTTTGGTTATTTCCATCCATGCTGTTCTTATCCAATGTCTGATCTTGAAATTGAAGTTTATAAGTATTAACTATAATTTCATTTAATGTAACTATGAAAATACCAGCTGTGAAAAGTTGGTATTTTTACTTATAATAATTAAGTAATGGATAACAAATTTTCTCAAGGAAATATTTTTAATATCGTCGATAAGAATTTTTTCTCAATCCTTACAAGAAAAGATAAAGATTTAAACTATGATATCCTTGTTAAAATTTTTAATTTAATTGAAAGTCAAGGCAACAATAGAATCGACAAACAAGAAATGCTTGTTGCTTTAAATAGTGAATATTCTTCTTTTACTGATATAGAGATTGATGATGAAGAAGATAAACCTTTAGAAGGCAAAACTTTCCTTGAAAAGTTGCATTTAAAAATTCGTCAATTCGTTAAAACTGGTTGGTTAAACGAAGAAACAGATCGCGACTTTATTTCTTATATTTCTTTTAATGACTACTCTTTAGAAATATTAAATACCCTGCAAAATCTCATCCAAAAAGAGAAAAATGAGATTGAGTTTACAGGCTATACGCTTACAATATATAGTCTTTTAAAAAGCATTAATGATAATAATGTAACAGCAGTTATTGAGCAAATTTCTCAAAATAAAAAGAATCTAGAAAGGTCGCTTTTAGGTTTAAATAGCCGAATAAAACATTATATTACTTCTCTTTTGAATAGATCTGATCTTTCTGCGGAAGAGGTTTTAGATGAGTTAACTGAAAAATATGGTAAAAAAGTTATTCTAGTCGTATTTGATAACTTAAAAAGAAAAGATAATCCAAATAAGTATGCTAGAGACATCATTAACAAATTAGAAAAATTACTCATTGAAGAAAATTTAAATAAGATTGTTTTAAATTACATTAGTGTTAAAAAGAGCAATGAAAATCCTGAAGAAATAAAGAAATATCTTCAAGAGATGATTTTGAATATTATTGAATTTTATCGAAAAGTTGAAGAAATTATTGATAGAATTGATTCGAACAATTCACGTTATGTTTCTAATGCTAAAAATGTTCTTCAATTTATTCTTTCAGATTCGAAAGATGTTGTTGGCGAAATAAATAAGACTTTAAAACTTATTAAACGAATTGATAAAAGATTTAATGATAATGATGTTGAAATTGACTTTGATTCTATTATTAATATTTCACCTATTGATGAAGAATCATTGTATACGCCAAGGAATTATCGCTTAAGAAAAGACAAAGTTAATTTTGAATATACTCCTTTAAGTGAAGAAGAAATAAATGAAGCTAAAGAAAGTTTGAAACTTAACAATGAATTTTCTAAGGAAAATGTTAATAGATATATCATCTCTTTACTTAATGAAAACTATAAAGAAAACAATAAATCTTCTTTAAAAGTCAGCGATATGATAAACATCGACAATAAATCCTTTATTATGATAAACCTTGCTTTTGCTTTTAGCGAAAGTTCAAATATCGATTACGAAATCAAAATTTTGCCCGATAGAATTGAAGTTAATGGCTATTCATTACAAAATTTATTAATTTCTAAAAGAGGATAAATATTATGAAAGTAGAAAGAGAAAATGTAGAAGAATTTAGTCAAGAATATTTAAAACTTAAAGATAGAGATAAAGAAGATTTTAGCCGTATTGCTAATAAACTTCTTGCAAAAACCTTTATTGTTTGTGATTTGAACGAAGATAAAGATGACTACTATACTTCTTTAAGATTTTTTTATTTGCTTTCAGTTTATTTTTCTTTTATCGATTATGAAATTATCAAAAATGAATTAAATAGAGTCGTATATATTAAAACCACAAAAGATCGTAATAGATTTCATCTTAATAAAATCGATACCATTATTGCTTTAATTTTTAGAGCAAAATATTTTGAAAAAAGTAAAGAAATAAGTCTTGATAGAATTGTTACTTTAACTATTGAAGAATTAGTGGAAGAAATAAATAAAACAAAGATTTATCAAAGTCAAAAAACAATTACTGAAATTGAAAGAGCATTAAAAGTTTTAAGAAGAAATAAAATTTGTAATTTTGTTGGTAAAGCAACAAAAGATACTATTATTGAAATTCTCCCAACAATTTTAATATTGATAAAAGTTTCTGATATCGAAGATATTAAAAATAAAGTCTTAAATTATATAAACGATAGTGAAGATAATGAAGAGGACGCTGAAGATGAAAACGTTAGTGAAGATTAAATTAGTTAATTGGCATATTTTTCAAGATAATACCATTCCATTGAAAGACAATACCTTAATTTTTGGAGAAAACGGAAGCGGTAAATCAACACTTATTGACGCGATTCATTATGTGATAGATGGCGGGAAAGACGTTAAATTTAATACTGCAGTTAATTTACAAGGCAGTTCAATAAACAAAAGAACTGTCGAAAGCTACATACGTTTAAAAACCGGTGTAGAAGGCAAAGAATATGTTAGAAATGGAGATGTCGTTTCACATATTGCTTTAGAATTTTTTGATGAAGTTAGCAAGAAAAGCAGTGTAATTGGAGTTGTATTAGAGCTTGCTAATGGTGAACATAAAGAAAAATCAACCTTTTATCATGTTATTAACTCTTCTTTTGATGACAATTGGTTTTTTAATGAAAATAAAAATCAAGTTCATACATTTAAGCAATTTCGATCTTATCTAGATAGTTTAAATTTAAATTTTCACATTTTAGATGGTTCAAAGGCTGATGTTTTTAAGGCAGTTCACCAAGCTTTAGGTATTTTGAGAGAAAGAGATACTTATTCCGATCTTTTAAATAAAGCGATTGCTTTTAGACCAATAGATAATGTTAGTGACTTTGTTTATAACTATTTAATGCCAGAAAAATCAGTTAACTTGAATGAACTTAAAAATTTAATCAGAAGCTATCGTGAAGTTAAAAAGTTAGTTGATGAAGAAAATAGTAAAAAAGAAATCTTAAAAAAAATTGATATTGATGGGAACGCATATTTGACTCAAAAGAAGGATGTTTTAGTTATTACTCATTTAATTAATGAAATAGATTTAGAAAATAATATTAAAAATGTTAATAAATTAAATAAAGATATTGCAAATCTTGAAAGCGAAAATAAAGAGCTTGAGGATAAAAATAATTCCTTAAATAAAGATAAAGAATCGTTGTTGGAGCAAAAAATCGCCTTGTCCTCTAATTCAAATGCGATTACTTATAATTCTTTAATTAAAAATTTAGAAAGCGAAAAAAATTCATTAAAATCTACTCAAGGTGATATAAGAAAGTTGACCTCTTGCATTAATCAAGAACAACAAAGAATCAAAGTTTTGAACGTTGATATTAATTTAAAAGGATATTTAAAAGATAAAGATTTTAAATCGTTTAAAGAAAATTTAAATTCATATAAAGAAATTATAAAAAACGATTTAAGCAAAACTTTAAGAGGTAGAGAAAAAGAACTTTCTAATGAAATTAATGCTCTTGAAAAAGAGGAAAATTCAAATACATCTCAAATTGAACAACTTAAAAAATCAAATAACGTTTATAAGCAACATATTCCTGAGTTTATTAAACTTGTTAAAGAGGAAGCAAAGGAAAAATATCACATTGATAATCTGTTGATTGAACCATTTTGTGAAGGAATTGAGATTAAAAATGAATTTGAAAACGATCGTAACGACATTGAAATGTTTTTAAATAATCGTCGTTTTGATCTTCTTGTTAATTCAAAATATTTTCCTTTAGTGAGTAGAATTTATTCTGAACATAGAAAAGAGTTTGAATCTATTAGCGTTGTTGATCTATCAAAAATTGATCCTGATTTAAAAGCCAGTGAGAACTCACTTTATTATAAACTTGATGTTTCTTCTTCAACTAAAGAAGCAGAGCTTTATGCTCGTTATTTATTAGGAAATACTGCAAAACTTAATTCTTTTGATGATTTTACATATGAAAATAATGAAGTTTTAGAAGGCGGATTCGTATATAGCGTCGATAAAATTTCTCAACGAAAACAGTCGATTGCTTTATATCCTTTCATAGGCAAAGAAAGTATTAAAAAACGTATTGATATTTTGATAAAGAAGAATCAGACAATAGAAGAAAAGCTAAAGGTTTTAAAACCTGAGTTAGATTCGATAAGATTCAAATTAGATCAAATCAGTGAAAGTTTAGTTATAGTTTTATTAACTTCTTACTGCGATAAAAATTTGTTTGAAATTGAAGATAGCATAAATAAAAAAATAGAATCTCTTGAAAAACAAATTAATGAACTCGTTGCTAATGATATTGATTTGCTTGATTTAAATAACAGGATTAAAGAGTTTGAAAAACAAATTAACGAAATTAGTGAAAAAATTAGAAACTTTGAATCCAAAAAATACGCTAACAACATTCGCTTAGGAGGGCTTAAGACTTCTTTAGATAACGAAAATAAAGTTATTATTAGTTTAAAAGAATTTTTAGAAAAAGATAATAAATCACCTGAATTTAAGGCTGCCTATAGTGAAAGAAGCGCAGTTTATAAAGCTTTGACTAAAGAACACTTAGATGAAAACTTAAAAACGTTTAATCGTGAAATTTATAGTCTTGTTGCCAAAATAGAGAAGAACATGGCTGAATATAACACTAAGTTCGGTGAAGATTTGACGCCAAATATTGATTCACTCAATAACTACTTTGAATTTTATCATAATAGAATTCAAAGAGATTTAAACAAATATTCTTCTGAACTAACTGAATATGAAGAAAAAGCTAAAAAAGGTTTCCAAGAAGATTATATTTCAAAAATTAGAAGGTTTATTAAAGAAGAGCAAGAACATATTTCTAAGCTAAATAAAATATTAAAAGATAAACCTTTTGGTGTCGATCAAGATGTTTACGAATTTATGATTACGAGGAATAAGGACGAACGTCTTGGTAGATTTTATGATATTTTCATGTCAAATAGAGATTATGAAAATGAAAGCAGAGATCTTTTCACTGATGATTTAAGAGTTGAAGAAAGAGATAACTTAAACGAACTTTTCAATACATTAACTAAAGAAACAAATACTACGGAAGAAGAAAAGAAACTTAAAGAATTTACGGATTATCGTTCATTTATGTCTTATGACATTAAGATTAAATATAAAAATGGTGAAATTTCTTATTTTTCTAAAGTCAATAATGAAAAGAGCGGAGGTGAAACTCAAACCCCATTCTACATTATGATTGCAGCTAGCTTTGAACAAATTTTTAGAGCTTCTGCTTTATTAAACAAAAAGGAATCTCCAATGGGCTTAGTTATTTTAGATGAGGCTTTTAATAATATGGATGAACAAAGAATTGAAGCCATGATTAAGTATTTTAAAACTTTAGAAGTTCAATTTTTAATTGTTGTTCCTACTCAAAGAGCTGCTATGATTATAAAATATATGGATACCAATATTCCGTTAGTTAAACATAATAATGTAGCTATTGCTTTAAATGGTTATAAAATATGAATTTAGAAAAGGAAATACTTTTTAAACTTGTTGATAAACTGGAAAGAAGTAAAGATTTTAAAAACGGTACTTTAACTTCAGCAAATATCTATTTAACAATAAACGATAGTTTAATTTCGCCTTTATTTTCATCAACAGGTTATTTAAAAGAAGATGAATATGAACGAGCCTTTTCTGATTTAAAAAAGAGAAATTTTGTTTTTCTAAAAAATAGAGATAACTATAATTTTAGAATTGTTTTGAATCTTTCTTCTCTTAATGAAGTTTATGAGTTTTTAAATTATAAGGGTAAGAAAATTGAAGTAAACGAAGAAGAACAATTCCTTAAAGCAAAAGAAGAAGATTATAAAAATAATTTAGTTTTGCAGTCTTTTTTGAACAAATGTATAACTTTACTGCATGAAAATAAAAGCGTAAATAAGTATTTTAAAGATCACAATGAACTTGAGTTTATTTTAAAAGCTATTGATTCTATAATGAATAACAAAGGCGAAATATTGTTAAGAAACTTTTCGGTTAGGGTATTTAATAATTCAAAAATTGTTGAAAATAATGCTAATAAAATTTTTCGAATTTATAACGAATTTTCTAATGAAGAATTTAAAGATTTCAATTCTTTAATTGAACATTATTATATCTATAGAAATTTTAATCTTATCCTCATTAAAGGCGATATTACTTTAAAAATAAATGAAGAGATTATCCATGTTGGGAAGCTAAATTCAACATTTGCCCTTTCTTCAGAGATACTTGATAAAGTGGAGATCATTAATCTTCCTGTCGAAAAAGTTATCACAATAGAAAATCAAACAACATTTAATTATTTTTCTGATTCATCATTTTTAGTTTTATATACTGACGGATATATTTCTTCCGCTATGGCAATATTTTTAAAGAAATTATATTCTTTTAAAAAGAGTTTACGTTTTTATCATTTTGGCGATATTGATTGGGGCGGAATTAATATTTATTTAGATATTATTGCTAAAACTGGAATTAAATTTAACACCTATAAAATGGACATTGAAACTTTGAAAGAATATCAAGGTTACGCAAAAAGTCTAACTGAGAAGGATAAAGAAAATTTAATTTCTTTAATAAAGAATGCTAAAGATGAAGAAATGCTTAAATTGGTTGATTTCATGCTTTCGAATAATATTAAATTAGAACAAGAAGCAATTGATTAAAAAATCAAAGTAAATTATAACGTGTAAAATAAATTGTAATTATGAATTTAGTGTCTTTTATTTATCCATTATTTTTAACTTTATTAATTGAAACACCAATTTATTTTGAATTAGGCAAAAAGAAAAATATAGTGGTGTTTCTTTCTTTAATAACAATGAATGTAATTTCAAACTTACTTTTTAATTATCTTTATATTTTATTAGATTATTCATTTGTATTTTTAATTCTAGGTGAATTTATTGTTACGTTTATTGAAGGAGCGGTTCTTTATTTAATTTTTAACTTTAAAAAGAGTTTTTTAGCTATCTTAGCTAATTTTTTATCTTTTATAGTTGGATATTTATTGAATACATATTTAATAAAAACTACTGATTCACTTCTTATAGCTACTTTAATATTTGAAACAGCTTTCTTAATTTATTTTGTTATTGAAGTGGTTATACAAATGAAGAAATTTATAAAAAGAAAGAGCTAGATACTTCTAGCTCAATTTTTTATTTAATTTTTCTTGTTTTAACAATAAGTCTTATTAAGAAGATAATAAAAACGATTAATGAAATACCTATAAAGACTATTCCGCCAAGAATTCCAAATAGGGCAAGAGTAAGACCAAAACCATATGAATCATTTTCAATTGTAAATAGATAGTTTAATGAATAGTTATTAATATTTTCATAATTCCCAGGAAATTGTACTGTTTCGCTATAGTTACCGGTATCATCATCGAATCTAGAAGTATCAAACCATGTTTCGCCATAAACATAACTATCAAGAGAAGGATCGTAGAAATAGAATAGTACAGTGTAAAGTGCAAAATTATCTAAATCTACAAATTTAAAATCTATGTCTACTGTCGTAAGATTTGTTTCTGCATCGTAAGAGAGAAAAGAATAATCAAAGTGAGAAATGAATGATTCTGGCTGAGAATAATCATAACAATAGTGCGTAATAATCAATTCATCAGACTCGATAACATCTTGAATTTCATATTCTTCTAGTTCTAGAGAAATTTTTGCTGACTTGTATGGTGGTATAAAATAACCATAAAAGCTATACCGATTTCCTGAAATCAAATTATTATTATTGGTATCTGAAATTTCGAAACCACGTAAAAAATAATCAGAGTTATTATCACATTCAAAAGTTAAGATATTATCTTCTACAGTAAAATCTTGAACAACTTGTTCATATGTTGTTGTATAAAGTTGATCTGGAGAAGGAGAATTAGCCATTAATAAAGGTAAAAGTATTGGCAAAATTAATAAGGCTTTTTTCTTTTTCATAAAATAATTATAACATTTAAAGGTAAAAGAAATAGATATAAATAAAATAGGATTAGAATTATTTTGGTATAAATTAAAGGAAAATTAAATCGTAAATTAAAAATTAACCTTGCAAAACATTAATATTTTTAAAAATTTCCTTTCAAAAGTTAATTTTCATTAAGGCAAGTTTATATGGTAAAATAATTTTTAAAGGAAACTTTTTATGAGTAAAGACATGTTAAAAGAATTAGAATTCAAGGATTATTCTTTTGTTAATCGTTTGCTACCTAGAATTAAGCGGGAACAATTTGAAAATAAAGTTAATGGTAAAAATGGATTTTTAATACTCGATTCAAACAATAATCCAGTAGGTTTTATTTTATATGTTGTACTTTGGGAAAAGTTGCCTTTTATTGAACACTTGATTATCGATGAAGCGTTTCGTAACAAAGGATACGGAACAAAAGCTCTTTTAAGTTTTGAAAAACGCATGAAAGATATGAATTATAAGATGGTTTTACTTTCTACTCAAGTTGATGAAAAAGCACAATTTTTATATCGTCGTTTAGGCTATGTTGATAATGGTGCTTTGTTTTTAGAAAATACTCCTTTCGATCAACCAGCTGAATTATTTTTAAAGAAAATATTATAATGAATCCACGTTTCTTAATATTAGTTGACTCTTTTAAAGACTCTATTTCATCAAATGAAATAGGTAAATTATTGCATAAACTTATACCAAATTCTGATTATTATCCTATTTCTGATGGAGGTGAAGGCTTTTTAGATACGATTAAATATATAAAAAAGTGCGATGAAATAAAGCTAAAAACATATTCACCATCATTTAAAGACATAGAAATTACTGTTTTAATTGATGAAGAGAAGAATGCATATTTAGAGTCTAGTCAAATTATTGGCTATAAATATAAGGCTGATGGAAATATATTAAATAGAAGTTCTTTCGGAATTGGAGAAGCGTTAAAAAAGCTTAACCAGTTTGATATTAAAAATTTATATCTTGGATTAGGTGGAACATCAACTTCTGATGCAGGAGTTGGAGCACTCTTTTCTTTAGGAGCTAAATTTTTCTTAAGTAATCATGAAGAAATTAATAATCCATCAATTTATGACGTGTTAAAAGTGGAGAGTATAGATTTATCTAAATTAAGCAGACTTAACTTCAATATTTTTGTTGTTAATGATGTCACAAATCCATTAATAGGTAAAAATGGAGCAAATTATGTTTTTGCTGAGCAAAAAGGAGCTAGTAGTGAAGAAATAAAGCTTCTTGAAAGATGCTTTAAAAGATTTATAAACTTAATTCAAGATTATTGTGTCAATCTTGAAAATGAAATTGGTGATGGCTCAGCTGGCGGTTTAGGTTTTACCTTTAAGCACTTATTAAACGCTAAATATCTTCAAGGAATTGACTTTATTCTTTCATTAATTAATATTGAGAAGATTAAAGATACTTATGATTTTGTTATCACTGGAGAAGGTAAGTTTGACCAACAATCCATAAATGGAAAAGTAGTTGCTGGAATTTATAAATTTATTGAAAAAGAAAAAGTGATTATCGTTACTGGACAAAATAATACAAAAATTAAAAATCACATTTATTCAATTGTTCCTAAATATACATGTGATATTAATGAATCTATTAATAATCCTCGAAAATATTTAAGTCTTATAGCTTCTGATATAAATAAAGATTTTTCTTCATTGAAAAGAATAAATCATAGTTTTCCGGCTTTTTATGACGCAAATAGTGAAATACTAATTTTAGGTTCATTTCCAAGTGTTCAATCAAGAATTGATGGTTTTTATTATATGCATAAAGGCAATCGCTTTTATAAAGTTCTTTCTAAGGTCTTTGAAGAAGAAATAGGAAGTTCAATTGACGAGAAAAAAGAATTTTTAACAAAACATCATATTGCTTTATACGATGTTATTGATGAATGTCTTATTAATGGATCAAGTGATAGTACAATAACAAATGTTAGACCAACAGATTTAAATAAACTAATTTCTAAAAGCAAAATAAGAAAAATTTTAGTTAATGGCAAGACGGCGCAAAAATACTTTAGCCAATATTTTTCAAATATTAATTTACCTGTATTTTTCCTTCCATCAACCTCTGCTAGAAATGCTAGTTTTAATTTAAACAAATTAACTGAAGAATATAAAAAAGCTTTAGATTAATCTAAAAACAGTGCAAATTTCGACTATTTTATCTTAATTTTTAGTTTAATACTTTAAAACTAAATTATTGTTTAAATGCTTTTTGATATATAAAGCTTGACTTTTACACTTAAAAATGAAAAAAAGCGATAGTTATCGCTTTTTTTAGTATTTAAATTTAAAATTTTTGTAGCGAATTATTTAAATTTCTTTAGAATTTTTCCTCTAATTAATGATTTCGATAATGTTATTCCATAAGTTTTTCCTAAAGCGTCAGTAAGTTTTGTTCTAGTAAATGAAGGAACAAAAATCTCTTCTTCGACGTTTAATTTTGTAAGGTTCATGTCTCTTAAGGTGTCTAAAATTTTGTTTAAAGTAAGCCATTCATAATCAGGATCTTCATCATCTAATTTACCAATATCTTCAGTTTTTCCCATGGCTTTATACATATCTAAATGAAGCAATCTTAAAACGTTTATTGCTAGACAAACAATCTCTAAATGCCCTTTGATGTGCTCTTCGGTATATACGAAAAGTGGACGAGCATTTAAATTAGATTTCATTGTCCTAAACATGTATTCGATATTCCAACGGTATTTATTTAGTGAGACAACTTTGCTAGGTGTTGCGTCTAAATTTGTGGCAACACAATAATATCCGAAAAACTCAGTTTCTTTTTCAATCTTATCTTCGTTTAATGATAATTTTTGACTCGTAATAACACCTGTTTCGTTGTTGTAACGAATGTTTTTAACTAAGCGCTTAAAGCAATAGGAGGTGTTCTTGTTAAATTCAGACGGATGCTCTATACATTCTTTAGCTTTATTTAAATCTTTGATGAAATAATAGTTTTGCATGAGCTTATATTTTAGAGAAAACGAAACAATTAATGTCTGTTCAAAGTTTTTAACTTTCTTTTTCTTACTGTTATCTAATTCATCCTTTATGTCGATGTTCTCTTTGATATTGACCACTTTATAAATGACAGTATTTAAATAAGTTTCAACATCTTTACCTTGTGCTTTTTCATATAACTCACATAATTTTTCCGGAGTCAAATCTGTATCATTACCATTTAATAATTTCCAATTTGAGTTGGATTTTACACGCTTTTTTATATGTTCTTTGAGTTTTGATAATGGTTGAGTACAGATAAATTTGCGATTCTCTTGAGAGTTAAAATATCTATTATCACCAGAATTTAAACCAGCGTCGGTGCAAATAATTATGTTCTTTATTGAGAATTGTTTTTGCAATTTTTGCTCAACTGTTTTAAGAGTATCTTGCTCGTTTTTTGAACCGTTAAAAACAAGCATACCAACTAAAAAACCTTTGTCATCTATTAAAGCTCCAAGCTGAACTAGAGGAGCGTAAATTCCTTCTTTGCTTTTGGACATTCTTCTAAAATCATCACAATTATCAGTATCAAAATAGAAGTTTGTACAGTCGTAATAATATATTTTTGAATTAAGGTTTTTGTATTTTTTAAGTTCTTTGTAAGTGTAAGTGTTAATGATATCGGTGTTTGCAGCAAGAATATCTAAGCATCTATAAACATGCTGCAAATCGTAGTCTTTCTCCTTTCCATAAAGTTTTGGAGAATTATAAAAGCCCCTTTTACTCCTAGGATCGATAATTTGAGAAATTATTAAATCAATAACAATACTTGAAAAATCATAGGTTATCTTTGTTTGAGCAGCAATAGTATCAAGGAATTCCTTTAGTTTTAATTTATTGAGCAAAATTTGAGGGTAAATATATCCAAAATTAAAACACATTTGTTCGTCCAAATTTAAATCAAGTGAATCATTGATTTTGATATAACTTAGAGATGCGTCTTCTTCGCTTTCAGCTAGTTTAACTTGATCTTTTAAAAACTTGTCTAATTCGTCACCTGGATATAACTTCAAAAGGTCTTCTTTAAAACCTAATTTTTTAACGATAAAACTTTTTGGAATAGATTTTCCTTTTTTATTTGTTACTCTTTTTTTCTTACAAATATAGATTTGTGTCTTTTTTCCGCTTTTCTTTTGTTCGATATACATTGCAAAACCTCATTATTTTATATCTAGATTATACTACAATTCGCTACATTTTTCAAAGAAAAACTTGACAAAAATTCCAAAAATAAAAAAAATGCGATTTTTTCGATAAATATCGCATTTATATAGCAAAAATTATATTAAAATTTATGACTAAAAACCTATCACAAGTGTAAAACTACCGCTAGTTTTAATTTAAACAAATTAACTGAAGAATATAAAAAAGCTTTAGATTAATCTAAAAACAGTGCAAATTTCGACTATTTTATCTTAATTTTTAGTTTAATACTTTAAAACTAAATTATTGTTTAAATGCTTTTTGATATATAAAGAATTCAAAATTATGTAGACTAAAAGAAGAAAAAGGAGTGTTGACGAATGAAATATATCATTGTTGGTGGCGTAGCAGGCGGAGCCTCTTTTGCTTGTAGATTAAGACGTTTAGATGAATTTGCTGAGATTAAAATTTATGAAAAAACGAAATTTGTTTCCTATGCAAATTGTGGCTTACCTTATTACATATCAGGTGTTATCCAAAATAAAGATTCATTAACTTTACAAACTCCACAATCTTTAAAAGCTAGATTTAACATTGATGTTTTTGTTTCTCATGAAGTTATTCAAATAGATAAAGATAATAAACGAGTTTTAATTAAAGATTTAAATAATGGTACTCAATTTTACGAAAATTACGATAAGTTAATTCTTTCTCCAGGAAGCGAAGCTATTAAATTAGCAAATAATACTGAAAGAATTTTTGAACTTAAAACAGTCGAAGATAGTTATAGAATTAAGGAATTTGTCATTAAAAAAGAACCTAAAAAAGCCATTATTATAGGAGGCGGATTTATTGGTTTAGAAATAGCTGAAAATCTTAAGGAAAGTAATATAGATGTTACACTCATTGAGGGAAGAAACCATGTATTAGCTAACTTAGATCCTGAAATGGCTTCTTTTGTTCATCACGAATTAAGAAGAAATGGTAAAAATTTAGTTTTGAACAAAATGGTTAAAGAAATTAAGGAAGACGATAATAATGTTTATGTTAAATACGACAATGTAACTCTTAAATGTGACTTTTTAATTCAAGCGGTTGGTGTTAGGCCAAATTCTAACTTAGCAAAAAATGCTAACTTAGATTTGGACATTAGAGGAACATTTAAAACTGACGATTGCTTTTTAACGAGTGAAAAAGATATTTATGCTATTGGTGATGCTATAGCTTTATATTCCTTTTTTGATGATACAAAAGTTAATATTGCTTTAGCAGGACTTGCAAATAAAGAAGGAAGAGAACTAGCAAGTCAATTTGTGTTAAAGAAAAAGAGCGACATTAAACCTTTAGGAACTTCAATTTTAAAAATCTTTTCTTTAGCAGCCGCTTCAACTGGATTAACTGAAGAACAACTTAAGCAAAAAAAGATTAATTATGAAAAGATATATCTTTGTCCAGCAAATCATGCAAGTTATTATCCAAATGCTTCAACTTTAAATATAAAAGTACTTTTTGATAAAGATAATTATCAAATTTTAGGCGCTCAAATTGTTGGAGAAAGCGGTGTAGATAAAAGAATTGATGTTATTGCTCTAGCTATACAAGCTAAACTTCCAATTTATGAGTTAGCAAAAGCCGAGTTAAGCTATGCGCCTCCATTTGGTTCAGCAAAAGATCCAATAAACATGATTGGCTATATTGCCGAAAATTTAAAAAATAAACTAGTTGAGCAATTTCATATTGAAGATATTGAGTCATTAAAGAAAGATAAAAATAATTTATTTATTGATGTTAGAAGTGAAGACGAATATCAAAGCGGACATATTGATGGTGCAATTAATATTCCTCTTGATAAATTAAGGAATCATTTAAATGAAATTGATAAAAATAAAATGTTATGTATAAATTGTCAAAGTGCTTTAAGAAGTTATATTGCTTGTAGAATTTTGTCGCAATACGGTTTTAAGTGTAAACATTTAAGTGGCGGTTATCGCATTTATAGTAATTACATGAACGACTTAAGGTTCATAAAAGAAGGCAAGTAATTTCTTAATTAGCACATTTCTTTTAATTATTTTACTTATTGATATTATTTACACATGAGTATTTTAATCACGTTTTTAGGTTTAATTATTCCTTTTATCGGGACCACACTTGGTTCATCTTTAATTTATCTTTTTAAAAATAGAGGTATCGGAATTAATTTAAACAAAGTTTTTAATGGATTTGCAGCAGGAGTAATGTTTGCAGCCTCAGTTTTTGGCTTAATTATGCCAGCTCTAGATTATAGCACTGATTATATGCCTACAATTTTTGTAGTAATTATTGCATTTATTTTAGGTGTTTTGTTATTACTGGCAATTGACCATTTGATTCCTCATATTCATAGTCAAGACCATTATGAAGAAGGCATCAAAACTCAAAAACTTAATCGTAAGCAAAAAATGTTTTTAGCTGTTTTGATACATAATATTCCTGAAGGTTTATCAGTTGGCGTAATCTTTGGTGTTGCACTTGCTAATTTAAATGGTTCTCAAGATGTTTGGCTTGCTCTATCTTCGGCTATGATGCTAAGTGTAGGAATTGCTATACAAAATCTTCCTGAAGGAGCGATAGTTTCATTACCATTTAAAGATGAAACACATTCTACAAATAAAGCCTTCTTATATGGTGTTTTTAGCGGAGCAGTAGAACCAATATTTGCCATTATTGGCCTACTTTTAGCATATTTTATTCAACCATTAATGCCACGGGCTTTAGCCTTAGCAGCTGGATGTATGATTTATGTAGCAATTGAAGATTTAATTCCAACAGCTGTTAGTAGAGAAGGTAAAAATCATTATGGAATTATAGCCTTTGTATTTGGTTTTTTATTAATGATGGCCTTAGATGTTTTGCTAGGTTAACTATGAAAAATGAGCAATATACTTTCATAAAAGGCAAAAGCAATGAATCTCCTTTAATTGTAATTCCTTCGTTTCAAGATTGCGCTTTAAATATAAAGAAAGAAGTTGAAAAAATAACAAATAAAGATTTTTCTTTATTGACAATTTATGTTTCTGATTGGAATAACGATCTTTCTCCATATGAGGCGCCTTCAATATTTAAAGGCACAAGTGATTTTAAAGGCAACGCTGATTCATTTTTAGACTATGTTTTAAACCTTCTTAAAAAAGTTATTTTAAAAGAAAACGTTAAACCAATTTATAAGGCTTTGACTGGCTATTCTATGGCTGGTCTTTTTGCTATTTATACATTATTTAAGACAAATGAGTTTAAAAAAGTTGGCTCTGTATCTGGAAGTTTGTGGTATCCTCTTTTTATTAAATTTGTGGAAAATAATAAAGTTTTGCAAGGTATTTCTACATTTTACATGTCTTTAGGCGATAAAGAAAAGAAGACAAGTAATAAAATAATGTCTCAAGTTGAAACTAATTCATTAATTATTTTTGAAAGAATTAAAACACAATTTAATAACTCTAAATTTGAGTTTAATCCTGGAAATCATTTTAAAGATGAAGATTTAAGAATTGCTAAATGCATCGCTTATTTATTAAATAACTGATATGCACTGATAAAGTGCTTACCAAAATTTATCGTTTTTATATAATAAAATTATGAGAAAAAATCTTGGAGAAAAGTTAAAAGAAGCAAGAGAAAATGCTAATTTGTCTCAACAAGATGTTGCTGATAAATTAAACGTTTCTCGTCAAACCATTTCTAAATATGAGCTTAATATTAATGAGCCAGATCTTGAAACAATAAAAGAACTTTCCTATCTTTACCAAGTTGATATTAATTATCTACTTGGAATGGATGCAAAAACTTATTCCCTTTTTACTAAGAATAACATTAACAAAATTTTTACTTACATAAATATTATTATTGTTTTTATTGCTATATTCGGCTCAGCCATAATTATTTTTAAGTTTTTACCTGAAACGGTTGCTCTTCATTATAATTTTGAAGGTGAAGTTGATAGATATGGTTCTAAATATGAATTACTTTTACTAAATTTAATACTCATTGTATTAATGATTTTCTGGGCTTTTATTTATATTTTAGTTAAACGAGCTGTCGAAGAAGAGAACATTACTCAAGTAACGCGAAATATAATTAAATTAACAATTCAAATTGTCTTCTTTATCTGCTTTATAGCCTTTTCCGTAATTGATTTTTATTATATCTTCAAGGTTTCAATTATTCACGATGTCGGCAGTGCAGTTTCGGTAGTATTTATCTTTTTATCATTGCTAGAAATGAGTGCTGGAATTTTATCGAATCCTTTAATTAATAAATTCAATTACTTTATTGGCTATCGCAGTAAATATGCTTTAACTAATAACGAAGCCTGGATAAAGTTAAATCATTGTTCCTCAATTTCTTTATTTGTCTTTTCATTAATTTCTTTAATAATTTCTATAATATTTTCATCTATTTATTTGGTTTTACTTTGTTTACTTTTTGTAATTTCAATAGTACCTCCAATAATTTTTGAAATTTATTTAAGAAAAAGCGAAAACAAAATAAAGGCATAATTTTTTAACTTAACAATTTTTACAATTTAGGTGATAACATAGCAATTTTATAGTGGTAAAATAAAGGTAATTAGAAATGTAAAAACCATTCCTAAAAACAGTTTTTCAGATAGTAATAATGGAGGTCAACAAAATTTACATGGAAAAACAATATAAAATAGGGACGGATGAGCAACAAGCTTATTTAAAAGACTATAATATAGCCCCTAAAGGTTGTGCGTTTTTAGAACCAGGTGTCGTAGCAAAAGATGCTAAAGAATTTGTCGCCTTTAACATCGCTAAATCTTTCTACCAAGTCTATCCTGAAGTATTTAATTTGCCTTATATTGCTAAAAAGGTTGGATTAACAGCTGAAGAAGTCGGTAAAAGAATTAAAAGAATGTATGATGAAAAACTATTTATGTTAGTTTCAAATTCATATGTTGGAATAATGGGATTTGGACTTTATTATTGGGTAGTTAAGTTAAAGAAAGATACTACTAAAGAAGAAAGAGAAGAATTAACGAAGTGGTTCCAAGAAAATGATCAAATTTGCACTGGTTATATGATGGAAGAAGGTGGAGATTTTGATTATTTTAATGGCAATCATATGAGAAATTTAGATAATCTCATTTGTGGCGTTTTAGATAAATTTAGAACAAATAGATGTGTTGAATATGTCCATATTCTTCCAATTAGAAGATTAGTTCGTGAATCTCACGTCAACATGTTCGATTGCAAAGAAGATTATCGTCATTATTTCTGGAGCGACGAACAATTAAAGAATGTTTTAAAGATGCAAAAGAAGATGGATAAATATGATTTTGCAATCATTGATGCAATAAACAATTGTGAAAGTGTCGGAGATATGTTTGATTATGATGTTTTAGCCAAACTTTCTGGCTTAGACGCTAAAGAAATGAAAACTGATATCATGAAGATTGTTGATGAGCAAAAAACTATCATTCCAATGATTTATTTTAACTATGCTAGCCTTGGCTTAAAACTACATTTCTTTGTTGTATCACTTTTCCAAAATACTCCAACATATAGAGTTGAACAAATTTGTGATGAATTAGCAAAAGATCCTTCATTTGAAAACATCTTTGATTGCTGTGACGGGCATCATAATTTTGTCTTATCAGCTTATGAAGGAATTACTGACATAGATAAAATTAGAGAAAAAATACTTAGCTATGGCGAGGTTATTGAAGTATTAGAGGCGAATTCTCCACGTCAATTTAGAAGATGGACATGTCGTTTAGATGATAAAAATGGTTTCTATGAGGAATGCATTTTTACCGATGATGTTTTACTTGATAGAAGTAAAGAATAGGGGGTAAAGAGTATGAAAATCGTAGAAGCAAGAGATTACGTTGTTAATAATTTAAAATATGCTTTAGACCCAAAATCCATTGCCGTTGTTGGTGCAAGTAGATATCCAACTAAGGTTGGCTATAAAGTTGTTTACGAGCTTATGAAATGGGGATTTAAAGGCAACATTTATCCTGTTAATCCTAGAGCTGACCAAATTTTAGGTTTAAAGTGCTACCATACTTTAAAAGAAATTAATCAAAGTGTTGATTTAGTATTTGTTGCGGTTCCAGCTCACCTTGTTACTCAAATCGTCAATGATGCAATTGCAATTAAAGCAAAGGTTTTAGTTGTTGCAACCAGTGCTTTTAAAGAAATTGGTAGACAAAAATTACAAGATGATATTGTCAATACTTGTAGAAAAGCTAAACTTCCATTTATTGGACCAAATCTTGTTGGCTTAGGTTCACCATATCATCATTTTAACTGTGGATTTATCCCTTATTTACCAGTTGAAGGCCCAATCGCCATGATTTCTCAATCTGGGGCAAATCTTTTAGCGGCATTAGGTACTAGCCAAGCTGACCATTTTGGAATGTCTTTCTTTGTAGGTCTAGGTAATAAAGCTGATGTAGATTTTTCAGAATTTATTGAATATGCTGGTCAAGACGAAAACACAAAATGTTTGGCTATTTATATTGAAGGTCTTGATTCTCCAGAAGCTTTCATTTCAAGTTGTAAGAAGGTGGATAAACCAATTGTCGTAATTAAAGTAGGAGGCAGTAAGATTGGTGTTAAAGCTGCTTTTGCCCATACTGCTAGTGAAAACCCAAATAGTGATGAGTATTATGATAAAGTTATAAAAGATGCTGGAGCAATTAGAGTTCAAACTTGGCAAGAATTCCTTGATGTATCTTTAGCACTTGGCTATATGCCTCCACTAAAAGGTGATAATGTCGTAATGATTACAAATGGTGGTGGAGCAGGTTTATTAAGTTGTGATCATTTTGAAAGACTTGGAATGCCTCTTCACGAATTAAAAGATATTTCACCAATGCTTGCTCAAAGAATTAGAGCTTATATGCCAATGTTTGGTTCGCCATTAAATCCTGTTGATATTTCTGGTACAGCAACCGTTATTCAATATAAAGGTGCTTTCCAACAAGCTTTGAGAGATCCAAATGTTCATGGTGTATTGGGAGCAATTTGTCCAACTGCTGTTACTGATGTTATAGGCGTAGCAAAAGCTGCCATTGAGGTTTATGAATCAACAAAAGAATTAAACAAACCATTTATTATGATTTGCCAAGGTGGTGAAGAGTGTCATGAAGCTATTAAATTATTAAGAGAACATGATATTCCTGCTTATCCAACAGCAGAACAAGCAGTTAATGCTATGGTTGCTTTATATAAATACGGAAAAAGCAAAAAATAGAATAACCTTCTAAAGAATTTTTACTAGAGGCACTATCAATAGCGGTAGTGTCTTATTTAATGATTTTTAATTTATCGTTAATAGCAATTGTTAATATTAAAGCAACTTGAATAGGAATCATTAAAAAGAATAAAGGCCAAATATTATATTCGATAAACTGGATATAACAGGCAGTTACAAGTGTCCAGAAAAATAAGCTTCTAACTATAAAGGTATATAATTTTTGTTTCCGAACTTTTGTAAATAGTAACATGACAATAGTGGTGGCAGGAATTGCCCAAATGAATATTTGCCAATAGTTAATTTCTGAAAAAGTATATAAATAAACATAGATAATAACTGCAAGTATCCAAACAAAGGAGCAATATAAAAGTTCAATAAGTGAGTTGTTAATAATGACTTTTTTATTGAGGTGATTTATATATTTTATCTTCTCATCAAAGGATTGCTCACTAACTAAAAAGTCTAAAGTGACATTATAAAATTCACAAAGTTGATAAAGTGTTTGAATATCTGGGAGTGTATCTCCATTTTCCCATTTACTTATAGCTTTATCACTATATCCAAACTGCTCAGCAAGCTCAGTCTGAGTAATTTTTTTATTTTTCCTTAGATTTGCAAGGTTTTTTGCAATAATCTGTTTTATGTCTTTATCTTCTTGCATAAAAATATGATAAATAATACTTAAAAAAATGTCAATTCTCTTAAAAAGAGAGTTCGAGATTAAACTCTCTTTAAAATTCTTTCACCTTATCGTGCTTTATTTTTGACTTATTGTTTAAATAAATAAGGCTAAAAAGCCAAGTATGATTAAATTAATATGAATTCAAACAACGTTTTTAAAAAACCAACTAAGAGAACAGTGGTTACTTGTGTTGGATTGATTATTGCAATTTCAGTAGGAATTCTTGCCGGATTTTTTCTTGCTTTTGAATTATCTCCAAAAGGTGTTGACTATTCTGGGCTTGACGAAGATGGGTATTCTGACGATCCACAAAAGTTATACGAAAGTTATCTCTCTAACCCAAAAGATCCAATGGAATATTCGCCTAACGATTTAGCTAATATCTCTATATATAAATATTCTTTAAATAAATATACAACTAGCACAGTAACGTCAGCCGCTAAATCATTAGGAGTTACTCAAACAACTCATGCCAAAAGTATTAAAAACGATACTGAATTTTTTAATGAAAGCATTTCTGAATCTGCTTTTGTTAAAGTTGCTAAAAGATTCTATCAATCTAATGATGTAGTTGATATTTATGATGGAAGTATTGTTAGCGACTCTAATGGAATTAGTGGTGAATATCAAGAAAAAGAAGAATTTACTGTTGAACAATATGAAGAAACTTGGGGAAAGAATTTATCTCAACCTGTTATCTATATTATTTCATCTAAAACAACCTTAGAAACTTCATCCATTACAACGAGCGATAATGGTTATACAATTTCTTTAGACTTAGATCCATTAACAAGTGTTATTCGCTATTCTAAGCAAATGATTCAAATGTCTAGTTTATCTAATGCTCCTGAATTTACTAAAGTTCATGTTGAGTTTGAAGTAGACAAGGATTTAAATCTTTTGGAAATGAACGTGAGCGAAGCTTATTATGTCTGGGTTGTTGGAAAAAACTTCACAGAAGCCACATTAAATGAAAAATATACTATCTTAGATAGTGCACCTGAAATACCTACTATAGATGAGAAAGTTTACTTTTAAGAGAGGGAAAGAACTATGAAACCTATTTTTAAACAGATTATTTTATGGTCTAGTACACTTGTATTGACTACTGGTATTGCCTTTGCATCATTCTTTGATTATTCAAGCTTAAATAAAAATCAAGAAAACAATGGTGGAAATGGTAATAACAATGGCGGAGGACAAGTTGAAAACCCATTATCGCCTTCACAAAAATTGCTTAACAGTCTTATTAGTCTTGATGAAGCAACAATTGATGGTGGTATTGAAGTTACTTTTGATAATAACACTGTTGATGTTAATGTCGATGGCAAATTAGGTCTTGATACTGCGAATATCGAAAACACTCGTTTTGAAGGTAATGTAGATGTTCAATTTAACGGAATCAATTTTAAAGGTGCCATGAATTATTACGATGGCAAGATTTTCTTTGATTATCAAAATTCCAAACTTTTCTTAGAAACTGATTCCTTATTAAATTTTGTCAACATGATTCCAAATTATGGAGTTGACGTTGCTTTACCTGAAGAATTAACTAACCTTGATATTAACAAAATCATGACCGATTTAGGTTCTATGGAACCAGAAAAAGTACCTGGAGGTTATTTTTTCAAATTATCTTTAAGTGACCAAATTGATTTATTGTTTAAAAGCGATGAAAACTACAACTTTATTGGTGTTAAAACAAATAAATTCTATTTTGAAGATACTTATATTTATTTAGATTTTGATGTTAATCAAGATTTAGAAGAATCTTTAACATTTACCGAACCAAATATACTTTTATATCAAGATTTTGCCCCAACATTTGATTTGATTAATGTTTTATCCAATACATTCACCAAAGCAAATAATACTTTAAATTTGAAAGTTGCTATTTCAAATTTAGAAAACCCATATTTAACATTTGATGGTGATATCTCATATGATACAAGCTTATCAAGATTATCTTTTGATGGTAAAGTCATTGAAGAAAATTATGATAGAACGCATTCTTTCAAATTAGGTATGCAAGATAATAACTTACTTGTTAATTACAATGCATTGAAGTTTAAAGTCGAAAATCAAAATATCATGGCTTTACTTGACTATGTTTTAAATAAAGTTGGTGATTCTGTATTAACTGACTCCTTAGGGAGTATGAGTGATATTCTTCAAAATAATGATATTTTAGGTATTCTTGATAATTTAAGTACAGTTAATAATGTCATTAAAAACATTGAAGTTAGTGATAGTACATTTATTGTAACACTAGATTTAGCTGTCTTAGGCATTGAAGCTAGTCAAATTGAAATTGAATTAGATTTTGATGCTAAAGCTTTCAAAGGAATTCAAATTAATGACTTAGCAATTGACGGATATAAAGTTAATATCGCTTTAACAACTAAAGAATATTCACCAATTAATTTCAACATGTCTGAATATGTTGCTGTCGACCCAGCTTTATGCTTAGTAGACGCTTTCGAAAGTCTTTCTAAAGAAACAAGATTTAGATTAGATTTTAATGGTTCGGTAGATGACACTAGTGTAAATAATCAAGATTTAACAATTGGTGGCGGACTTCAATTTGATATCGATAATCAATATGGCTATGGCGATTTAAATCTTGTTGATCCAACTTCTTATAACCACAATATTAGAGTCGATATGAGAAGTTATGATGAAATTCTCTTTACATATAACGAAATCACAAAAGGTAGATTCTCTTCAAATTTCTTTACTGATGTTATTGATATGGTAAGTGAAATTTTAAATAACAAAGATGATCATTTTTATGAATTATTTGGCGATTTATTAAATTCAATGTCTTCATTACCAATAATGGATGCAATTAACAGTAAAGATTACAGGAAGTTATTTGAAATTGGCTTAATTGATTCTTTCAATGTAACTTCAAATACAATTGAACTTGGATTAAAAGGTGGATTAATTGGAATTGATTCCACACTAAATCTTGTTATTGGGTTTAATGGCTTAGCTGAAAATGGCTCTAAAATTCTTGAATATCTAGAAGTAAAAGATTTTAAGTATGGTGAGAGCGTTTATGCATTAAAAATCAATCTTAATGAATATGATGATTCTCTTGAAGACGAAAGACTTGATCCATTTGATACTTATATCGATTTTGATAGTTTGGCAGTATTATTGAGACTTGGCATTAATACTTCCATTTATAATCATTATCATTTTAGTGGGAATGCTGCTATTAGTATGCCTCTTCCTATTTTTGGGCCAATCAGTATCGATATTCCTATTGACGTCAAAGTTTTAAATGAAAAAGGCAATGTTAGTTTAGCCGTTGAACTTTCAAGTATTCCTAAAATTCCTTTTGTTAACGATGGAGAATCTGGACATCACAGCGTCAGTAATATTAGATCCAGTTTGTATATGAAAGATGGAATGTTCTATCTTTATAGAGCATATGATTATAAAGATGGTATTATCTTAGGAAATAAAAAAACATACGAGACTTATGTTAAAACAGACACCAATGACTTCTTTGACAATATAGTTGTTTACTTATGTCAAACTTTATTAGGTTTTAATGATTCAATAATGGATAAGATTATTGGCGATGGTAGTTCTGATGATTCTGGTTCAACTGAAGATTCAACTATTCATTATGAAAACTTATTAAGTGACTATTCTTACAATAACGTAAGTGAAACGCCTTACTTTAATATTGGTATCAACATGTATGAATTAACAAAAATGAAAATGTTTGATGACTTAAATCTTAAAGTTCTTGTTAACGATGAGACAAAGACATTAAGTGGAATTGATGTTAATATGAACATGAACGTCTTGCTTACTATTGCATTAGGTGCAAAACTTGATTTGGTAAACCTTGGAGAAGAATTTACACTCGATAAAATGAACAGTTATTTAGAAACACATAAAGACGATACGCTTTATCAAATTTATGAAGTTTCTAAAGATCGTTAATTCAAAGCAGAGCAAAGGCAATCGTTATTAACCTAGCGGTTGCTTTTTTTATGCAATTAAATAAATCTTTAAAAATAAATTAAGCCAAGAGACAAAATTTAATATAATAAACAAGGAAGAACCAAGAGGATAAGTGAATGATATTAAAATACAATGATTATTTGAAAATGGTAGAAAAAGTAAGAGAAGTTACCGATTTTAAGCCATTAATTGGAGTGGTGCTTGGAACTGGTTTAGGAAGCTTTATTGATAAAATAGATGTAAAAGCATCAATTTATTATAAAGATATTCCTAATTTACCAATCTCAACAAATCCCGCTCATCAAAGTAGATATGTATTTGGCTATTATAAGGGAATTCCTTGTGTTTTTATGCAAGGTAGAGTGCATTATTATGAAGGCTTTGACGCAGAAGAAGTCATTAGACCAATTCGCTTAATGGGAGCACTTGGTATAAAAAAACTAATTTTAACTAATGCAGCTGGTGGTATTAATTTTGACTATAAACCAGGTGATTTCATGCTCATTAAAGATCATATAGATTGCTTTATTCCTTCTCCATTAAGAGGAGAAAACGATAATGCTATTGGAACTCGCTTTCCTGATATGTCTGATCCTTATAACTCAGTCCTTGTTGATAAAGTTTTTCTTAAGGCTAAGGAATTAAATCTACCTATTCATAAAGGCGTTTTCATTCAATATCTAGGTCCTCAATTTGAGACAAAAGCCTTGATTAAAGCTTTTCGAAATATGGGGGCTGATGCTTGTGGAATGTCAACAGCAATCGAAGCGGTTGCTTCTAATCACATGAATATCAAGACTATTGCAATTTCTTTTATTTCTAATATGGCATGCGGTATTGAAAATAAGAAGATAACTGATGAGGAAGTAGTTATTGAAGCTAAAAAATCCGAAATCAATTTTACAAAGTTACTTGGCGAAGCGATTGAAATAGTTAGTGAATAAGTATGATTAATAAAATAGTAAATACAACAAAAGGTAAAATCGAAGGAATCGAAGAAGAAAGAGGCTACCGTTTTTTTGGGATTCCTTTTGTCAAAGCTCCAATCAACGATCTTTCGTTTAAGCATCCTATTGAAATAGAACCATGGGATGGAGTTTATAAGGCTGATACTCCTAAAGCTAATCCTATTCAAAGAGAAGGGACTTTTAGCGTTGGTTATAATGATAAAGACTCCCTCTATCTTAATATTTATGTTCCTAAGATCGCCAAAGAAAAAGAGAAGCTGCCAGTAATGATTTGGATATATGGTGGAAGTTATGCAACTGGTGGAACTGGCCTAAAAAATAATAAAACCCTGCAAATTGAATATGATTCTTCGGATTTTGCTAATGATACATGTTGTATTATTGTTAACTTTAACTATCGTTTAAATGTCTATGGCTACTTAAATTTAAATTCTATGGATTCTTCTTTTGACCTTAATAATGGAATCTATGATCAAATAGCTGCCTTAAAATTTGTAAAAGAAAATATTAAATTTTTTGGTGGAGATGAAAATAATATTACTCTTTTTGGACAATCAGCAGGAGGCTCTTCAATTATTGCTTTAATGTCTATTCCAGAAATAAGCAATCTTTATAACAAAGCTATTGTCATGTCTCCTGTTAGCGAACATTTTTTCTTTCCTAAAGAGAGCAAGAAACTAGCTAAAAAGTATTTACATTACCTTGGTGTTAAGAAAAATGAAATAAATAGACTCTATTCATTAAAACCTGAAGAAATTAAAGCAGCAAATAAGAAAATAGCTGATTACGCTTATAGAAAAGGGGAGTTAAGATGCCCATTTTCACCAACTATTGATGGAAAACTATTAAAAGATGAACCTAAAAAACTTGCTGCTTTAAACGATAAACCACTTTTAATAGGGAATGTTGCTAATGAAGGAAACTTGTTTTTATTAAAAGCACCTGATTTTGCTCTTCCATTTATGGTCAAACTTTTTGGTCTTAAATTAAAGAAAAATAAACATGATACATATAGACATAGAGCAAGTATAGCTTTAACTCACAAATTGTATATTGATCCTATGCTTGAAATATTAAAAGACTATAAAGGAAAAGCTTATAAATACGAATATCAATATACTTCGCCTGATTGTGCAAAACTTGGTGTTGAAACATTTCATGCTTGTGATGTGTCTGTACTTTTTGGCTATAATACAAGTTTTCAAAGGGTAGATGATTCAGAAACACAAAGAGTAACAAAAGAAATGCGTACTCTCTTTTCAAAATTTGCTTATGGTGAATTTGGTGAATATGAAGAATATCGTAAGAATAAGAAAGAAATAATAATTAAATAAGGCTCTAGTTTTGAGAAAAACCTTGAAAAAAATTAGCTTTTTATAAATTTATTACTAAGAGAGGAGAAAAACTATGTTTCCTGAAATTAAGAAAAACTTTGGATTTGGCGTAATGAGACTTCCATTAAGCGAAGATAAGAAAATCAATCTAGAAGAGTTTAAAAAGATGGTTGATTACTTTATTGCTAATGGCTTTAATTACTTTGATACAGCCCATGGATATCTTAGTGAACAAAGTGAATTGGCAATTAGAGAATGCTTGACTAAAAGATATAAAAGAGAAGACTATGTTTTAACTGATAAACTTTCGCCAAATTATTTTTCTAAAGAAGAAGATATTATTCCTCTTTTTAATAAGCAGCTTGAATGCGCTGGAGTTGAATATTTTGATTTTTATTTAATGCATGCTCAACAAAAGAATAATTATGATCAATATCAAAAGGCTCATGCTTATGAAGTGGCTAAGAAATTAAAAGACGAAGGTAAAATCAAGCATATTGGAATTTCATTTCATGATACAGCTGAGTTCTTAGATAAAATCCTTACTGAACATCCAGAAATTGAAGTAGTTCAACTACAATTTAATTATCTTGATTATGAAGATCCTAACGTTCAATCTAGACTTTGTTATGAAGTTGCTACTAAACATAACAAACCAGTAATTGTTATGGAACCTGTTAAAGGCGGAAGTTTAGTTAATTTACCTAAAGAAGCTAATCAAATCTTAAAAGGTTTAAATGGTGGATCTAATGCATCTTATGCAATCAGATTTGCAGCTTCTTTTCCTAATGTATTCATGGTTTTAAGTGGAATGAGCAATTTGGAACAACTTACTGACAATGTTTCATTTATGAAAGAGTTTAAGCCTCTTAATGAAAAAGAATACTGTGCTTTAAAAGAAGTGGTTAATGTTTTTAAAACTTTACCAACTATTCCATGCACAAGCTGTAAGTATTGTGTAGATGGCTGTCCAAAGAAAATACAAATTCCAGATTTATTCCGCGATTATAATTTTGTAGTACAGTTTAACGATAAAAGTGCTAAAGATTGGTATAAGCACCATGTAACTAATCATGGAAAAGCCATGGATTGCATTAAATGTGGTAAATGTGAAAAAATTTGTCCTCAACATCTTCCAATTAGAGATTTATTAGTAAAAGTTAGTAAAACTTTTGATTAATTCTTAATTGTAAATAAAATCTTACAAAGTCTTTCTTAGATGCAACGATTGTCAGTGCTATAATGAAGAAGTACTTAACTTATGAGTGATTTAGTAAATAAAAAAGCAATTTTATTCGATTTAGATGGCACTTTATGGGATGCTTTAGACACGATTACTGAAGCTTGGAATAAAGCCATGAAGGACAATAATCTAAATTATAGATTTTCAATTGCTACAATGAAGTCTTTTATGGGTTTAACACCAAGAGAAACAGCACCTTTAGCATTTGAAGATGTTTCTTTAGAAAAAGGCTTAGAATATTTTTCTCTTTGTTTAAATGAAGAAATTAAATACCTTCGCATACATCCTGGAAAGCTTTATGAAGATGAAGAAGAAGTTTTAAAAGTCCTTCAAAAAGACTTCCCACTTTTTATTGTCTCTAATTCTGATAAAGGCTATATCGAAGATTATATTGAAGCTTATAAGTTTAATAAATATTTTACTGATCACGTTTGTGCTGGCGATACAAATTTAGAGAAGTGGCAAAACATTCTTTATATTAAAAATAAATATAATCTAGAAGATATAATCTATGTCGGTGATACATTAAAAGATCAAAACGAGAGTAATAAGGCTGGCGTAAAATTTATCCATGCTGCTTATGGCTTTGGTGAAATTAAAGAAGAAGTTAATAAGATAAACTCACTTAAAGAATTACCTGATTTAGTTAAAAAAGTCTTTAAAAGTTGACTATTTTTATAAAAATTGAAGGAGACGTTTATGGAAAACAACATCACTCAAAGCCAAGAACCTCAATTAAAGCTTAACGTCAAGAGAACGGCAATAATCGGATTTGCTTTCTTTGGCATTTTGCTTTTATGGCAAGTTTACGATTCTTGGTGTCCAACATTTTTAACTGAACTTTTTAAAACAGCTTTTCCAAACATTACAAGCGAAGAAGAAGTTCAATATCTTGTTGGAATTATCATGGCGCTTGATAATTTAGCGGCCTTAATTCTGTTACCTATTTTTGGCGCACTCTCGGATAAAACCAAAACACCAATAGGGAAAAGAATGCCTTATATTTTAGTAGGAACATTTGTTTGTGCAGTGGCCTTCCCATTTATTCCTGTCTTTTTCCACTATAACAATATAGCTGGTGTTATCTCGATGATGGCGATTGTCGTTATCTTTATGATGATGTATCGAAATCCAGCTGTTAGTTTAATGCCTGATATGACTCCAAAACCATTAAGAAGTAAGGCTAATGGAATTATCAATATCATGGGTTATATTGGTGGAGCATTTGCTACTGTTGTTGGCATTATTTTTGTTTTAAGTGATTATTTAGATCAAAAAGGTGAAGGCGGATGGGCTGCTGGCAATATTTGGGTTATCGAAATTCCATTTTTACTTGCTTCAGTTTTAATGATCATTTCTTGTTTAGTTTTATTCTTCAAGATTAATGAAAACAAAATTGAAGCTGAAATTGCCCCTGAAATGAAACGTGGTGAAGAATTGTCAGAACTTAAAGAAAAGGTAGTTGATGACAAGCCTTTAACAAGAGGTAATAAAATAATGCTTATCTTAATCCTTGTAGCCGAATTCTTTTGGTTTATGAGTGATAATGGAATATCAACTTTTATGGGCAATTACACCATTTATTACTTTGAAGCTTCTTCTAGCTCTAATATGATTAATACCATTGTAGGTGGAGTTGGCTCAGTTATTGGCTTTGCAGTTGGTGGAATAATTGCTGGAAAGATTGGGCGTAAGTGGACTTTGGTTGGTGGACTTGGTTTAACACTTGTCTCTTACATAATTTGGGCAATTTTAAGTTTCACACTTTTAGAATTTGCTGAAGGTAGTGGTCAATTCCCTGTTTTCCTTTATATTATTTGGTTTGTTAAAGGCTTTGGAATGTCTTTAGTTCATGTCAACTCTTATCCAATGGTTGTTGAACTTTGTAATTCTAAAAAAATCGGACGTTTTACTGGTTATTACTATGCAGCAAGTATGGCAGCACAAACCATTACTCCAATAGCACTAGGATCAATTTTACTCGTCCCATCATTTGATTTTGGAATCTTACCAATCTATGCTCTTGTTTGCTTAGGAGTTTCGTTTGTAATCTTCCTTTTTGTTAAGAATGTTAAATCAACAAAGACCGATTTTAAAAAAGGATTAGAATCAATTGGGAGTGATGATTAATCATGAAAAAAGAAGAAATAATTAAAAGCATTAATCCTTTATTTTTAAAGGGTGTTGCTCATAGAGGCTATCATAATGAACAATATACGGAAAATGGATTTGGTGCTTTTAAAAATGCAATTGATAACAATTTTGCTTTTGAACTAGATGTTCATTTAACTAAAGATGAAAAGTTAATCGTTTCTCATGATGCTTCTTTAAAAAGAACAACTGGTAAAGAAGGAATTATTGAGGAATTAACCTTAGAGGAAATTAAATCTAATTATCATCTTTTAGATGGTAGTGAAGTTCCTACTCTTGAAGAAGTATTTGAATTTACTAAAGAAAGCGTACCAATTGTAGTTGAACTTAAACCTTATACAAAAACAAAAAACTATAAAGTGTTAGCTTTTAAAGTGATGGATGCTTTAAATGAAATAAAAGATAAAAGAAACATCATTTTAATTTCTTTTTATCCTCAATGTCTTTTGCCTTTTAAAGGCAGTGGCTTTATAAGATGTTTACTGGTTGATCGAAAAAATAGCTGGAGCTTTGCTTTAAGGCATTTCTTTGAAGGAGTTGACTTAGAATGGCAACTTCTTAAAGAAGAAAAATATCAAAAAGTAAAACAAAATAAACTAGTTATGTGTTGGACTATTGAAAATAATAAGGACTATAACGAAATAAAAGATCTTGCTGATTCAGTTACTTTTCAACATTTTGATATAACTAAATAAATTAAACTTTAAATCTATTGAGCGTTTTGTAAAGCAATCTTGTTGTTTTCGATTTCTCGATAGATTTTTTTACGTTCAATAAAATAGTAAACGATTTGACAAGTAAGAGAAGCAAACCAACTAACTGGATAACATGTATATAAAATTAAAGTGGAATGCATGATACTTGTTGGATCAGAAGAATAAATAAAGAAGTTCCAGATTAATCTAAAAATACATGCCCAAAAGATAGAAATAATCATTGGAATAATAGCTCTATTTAAACCTCTTAAAAAGTTAGTAAAAGAATCCATCGCTCCACATATAAAATATGTTGGAAGAAGAAGCGATAATCGTTCAAAACATAATAAATAAAATTCTGAATTAGCTTTTCCACCCGTATAAGCCGCAATTAAAGGTGTATGTAAGGCTAAAAGTGATAAACCAATTATTAAGCCAAAGCCCATACAGGTACCTTCGATAATAAATATGAGCTTTTTAACATTCTTTGTTTCACCTTTTCCATAATTTGCACTAATAAAAGCTGAGCCACCTTGAGCAATAGAAAACATTGAGGTGTAACAAAAGTTTTCAATTGATTCACAATCAGCATTAACTTCTACGATACGTGGTCCCCATGTGTTAACTGTAGATTGTAAAATCATGTTAGATATAGCAAAAATCATGCCTTGAAGACCACTAGGAATGCCTACCTTTAAAATCTCAATCGTTTCTTTTTTATATAAACGAATATTTCTGAATTTAAAATCAATAAAGTTCTTATTTTTCTTTAAGAAGATAAATACAAGTATTGAAGCAGTGCAATATGAGAATATGCTACTTAATCCTGTGCCAACTACCGATAGATGACAAGCGTAAACAAAAAGGTAGTTTAAAGAAATATGAAGTATACCAGCTATTCCTAAAAAGATTAATGGCATACGAGAATTTCCAGTTCCTCTAAAGATGGCGCTTCCAAAATTATAAATACTTATAAAGGGCAGTGCATAAAAATAAGTTCTTAAATATTCAACAGCTAGATCAAAATAAGACTCATCAGCGTTTTGAAGTCTTAATAATGTTGGGGCTAAAAAGTAACCGATTATCATTACTATAACTCCGGCTAAAAAAGCTAAAATAAGACCAGAATAGCAAGCTTTTTCAGCAGAAACTTTGTCTTTTTCGCCATAATATTTAGCAATAATTACGTTTTCTCCAGCTGATAAACCAATAAAAACATTTGTTAAAAGAGAATTTAAAGCAGCATTAGCACCAACAGCAGCGGCAGCTAACTCTCCTTCATATCCTTCAATAACTATTAAATCAAATGTTGAAAATAAGATTTCTAGACAGCCAACTAACATGAGTGGCAAAGAAAATAAGATTACCTTCTTTATTAATGTGGCGGTTGAACCGCTTGTTAAGTCCATTGCTTTAAGTTGCATACCGAAAGAATATTTTAGTTATTCGTTTTGAAAATGCAATATAAGAATGTGACTAAAATAGCAGTTTTAAAACTAAATTAATTATCTTTAAATGATTCTTTAGGGTTAGTTAAGAATTCAAGATTTTGGAAGGTAAATTTCTTTGTTTTTCCAACAATCGAAGTAGATAAAGTAATCGTATCAATCGAGGTAAAACCTTGTTTGTAGTAAAGCTTTAAGGCGCTAATATTATTTGGAGCAACTTCAATTTGAACACGCGAATTGCCTTTAGCAAGGACTATCTCTTTGATCTTTTTTAAAGCAAAACTAGCTAAACCTTTACGGCGAAATTCAGGTTTAATATAAAGATATTCAATGTTATTGGTATAACCGTATTTTTCGTTAACGAAAGTAAAACCGGCAATACTATCATCAAGCATAATAAGGTAGCCAAAACATTTAGGAGATAGCATCCTTCTAATATCTTCTAAAATATCTTCATCGCTTGCCTCCACGAGTTGAGAGTGCCAAAAATCTTTAAGCATTAAAGATAATTCAGTTAAATCGGATAAGGTTACTTTTTTTAAAAATCTTTTGCTTGTCATGATTTGATTCTAACAAAAGAAATTTTAAAAAGCAAATTTTAGGCCATTTTTGTAGTTTTTTTGATAAAAACAGTCAGTTTTTAAAATAAGTCTACTCACAAGATTTAAACTATCTACTACATATTAGAAGAACTTGACTTAACGCTAAATGTCTTTACCTTTCCTCCTAAAAGACACTAACTGATATAAGTGAAACTAGAAGTAAAAGTAGGCATCGACTATAAGATTAAATTAAATGAATTTCATCACCTCCATAAGTAACGAAAGAATATAAATATCCTTTCACTAATATAAAGGAGTTTGTTTTAAAATTTTTAAAAAAAGTTTTTGAAAAAGTTAAAAATATTTTTTCATCAAAAAGATATAGAAGAATATAGACAAGTAAAAATATAAATATTCCTACTATTTAAAGAAGTTAACTTTCTTTATAATATTCTAAGCGAAAGGATTCTATATCAAAATATGAATAAGTTAGCTTTATTACACCGTATCGATTCTGAATATGCTTATCCACTTGATGAAAAAAGATTAGTCTTACGTTTAAGAGTTAGTAAAGAAGATGAGTTTAAAGTAATTGAAGTTTTCTTTAATCCAGCTATGCGCTTTATTAAAGAAAGACAAGTAAAAGAAATGAAAGTTAAATATGTTGATAATTACTTTAAATATTATGAAGTTACTCTTTTTAATAACTTTCCTTCTTTTTCATATATCTTTCATATTGTTACTTTAGACAATGAAGAATACTTTCTTTCTGATGAAGGATTAAGTAGAAGTTATGATTATTCTTTATCTCAAGTAAGTGCTTTTAGATATGCATTTATTAATCCAGATGATGTTATTAAAGTAAACCCTAAATTTGAAGGTAGAATCTTTTATCAAATATTTGTTGATAGTTTCTTTAAAAGCGAATCCTTAAATAAAGATTTTGTAACAAGAGATTGGAACTCAACTGATTTAGAATCTTTTAAAGATGGAAAGTATCATCCAATCTTTTTAGGAGGAGATTTAAAAGGCGTAACTTCTAAACTTAACTATTTAAAAGAGTTAGGAATTGGTGCAATATATTTAACACCTATTTTTAAAGCTAATACCAATCATCGCTACGATACTTTAGATTATTTTGAAATCGATCCTCGACTTGGCGATTTATCAGATTTAAAAGAGTTAGTTAAAAAAGCTCATGAGTTAGATATTCTTGTTTGTTTAGATTTAGTCTTTAATCATACCTCCTTTTTCCATCCTTTCTTTCAAGACATATTAAAAAATGGAAAGAAATCGAAGTACTATGATTTTTATATGATTGAAGGTGATGAAATTAAACTTGGAAAACCAGTAAACTATTATACTTTCTCTGAAAGCTTTATGATGCCTAAATTAAATGGTAACAATAAAGATGTTCAAACTTATTTTATTGAAGTAGCTAAATACTATTTAAAAGAAGCTGATGTTGATGGCTATCGACTTGATGTATCAAATGAACTTCCTCATTCTTTTTGGATTGAATTTAAAAAAGAAGTAAAAAAAGAAAAAGGAGATATCTTTTTAATTGGAGAGTGCTGGTATAACGCTTATTCTTTTTTAAATTCATTAGAATGGGATTCTTCAATGAATTATGCTTCTTTATTTGCTGCTAAAGAATATTTTGTTAACCATACTTTATCAACTAAAGAGTTTGTATATAAATTAAATAGCATCTTAGTACGCTATAAAGAAAACACTAATAAGATGCTATTAAATTTATTAGATAGTCATGATATAGCTCGCTTTTATGAATATTTAAAACCTAATAAAGATTTATATCTATTAAGTGAACTTTTCTTAATTAGTTATATAGGTTTACCAATGATTTATTATGGTGATGAGATATTTATGGAAGGTGGAAATGATCCTTTTAACCGTAAAGGAATGGAGTGGGATTCAAAAGAGTTTTCTTCACCTAAATTTGAGATACTTAAAAAGATATATGCTTTAAGAAAGTTAGATTCTTTTAAAAAAGGTGATATGGAACTAGAAGAAAAAGATGGACTTTTATATATAAGACGAGTTAATGAAGATGAAAAAGTAACTGTTATTTTAAACAATTCTACCGAAGAAAAAGTAGTAGAAAACAATGATATAAATAACACTAAAGTAGTTTTATCTAACCACTATGAAAAGAGTGTTCTTTCTGCTTATGGTTTTTTAGTTTTAAAAGACTAATTTTACCTATATATACTTATAGTGACGACATTTACACTCTTAGTAGCGTTTACTAACTAAAAATTTTTTCGTAATTAAATTTTAAAATATTTTACTTCTGCAAGGTTTTTGAAATTTTAAGGCAATTTGCCAAATTTAGCACCTTGTTTATCTTTAATACTATGTATTAAAATAAAGACATGCAAATCAAAGTCTACACTAGAAAATATCTCGGGGGAGGGTTAGAAAATCAACATTTTCTAAATTTTTTAGTAAGTTTGCCTTATATAGACAATGAATTTTAGAGTTTTATGCGTAAGTCAAAAACTCTTTTTTGTTGTTTAGAAAATTTGCTGTGAATAATTTTCAGAGGGTAATAATATGAAGAAAAAATTAAGGAAATCGTCATATCGTAAGGCGGTTATTAATGGTTTGTTAGTTTTTGGCGGAATAGCATTACTTACAACAGGATTTGCTACTTGGGTTATTGGCGCTAATAATTCAACAGACGACATTGGAGATACCAATGTAACAGTTGATACAGCAAAGAGGAATAATATAACTCTTACTGTTGAATTATCCACAGATGATAATACAATTCATATTGGCGAAAACAAAACTGCTGGTAGTGGCAACTTTATTCAGGTAACCGAGGATGATGATAGTAACTATTTTTTTGGGCCTACTGATTTTGAAGTAACTTTAGACATTACATTAACTGTAGGTGAAGACGTTGAAGAGAAACCAAATAAAATTAAATTCGATTTTAATTATACTGACACTGGTAATGGCGAGGACAGAGTAACTTCTAAAAATAAAATTAAGCCATCTTCTGATACTAATATTCATAAAATTGCTGATGGAGAACTTAATTTCCTTGATATTTCTGCTTCATCCACTTTGGATATTTCTTCCTTTTCAACTAGTTCGTCTAACGGAAGTACTATTTATGAATCAAAAGGAAAAACAGTTACTTTATTTGAATGGGGCAATTATTTCGACAAGAAGAGTCCAAGCCAATTTTATAATGATTTATACGATGGCGCCTACAACTCTGAAGAATTAGCTGAAAATATTTATTATCAACGCAAAGTTTCAAATAATAGCGTTGATGTTAATGCGGTTTATAATGAACTAGATTATCTTAAAACAACATTTAATGAAAAGACAATAGTTGTAACTGCAAGTGCAGTTTATGAAAGTGCTGATTTAGGAGAATAATTATTATGAAAATTTCTAAAGCTATAACAATTGCTGCTTGTAGTTTAGCGGTTCTTTCTGTTGCTTCAGTTGGCTTTGCAACTTGGCTTGTTGGTGTTCAACAAAAGAGCCAAGATGTAACTATGAACTTAACGGTTGATACTATTGAAAATAATACCTATTTTTTAAGTGCGAGTCTTTCATCTAGTAGCATTCAAATCGGCGAAAGCAAAGAAGTTAATAAAAGTGAAGGTGATGATGTTTTAGGCGTTGGCGATAACTCAAATCCAGTCATTGCTAATGCAATGAAATTTAGCTTTACAAACATTTCTTTAAAACTAGCAAAGAATAAGAATATATCATCTTCGAAACCTGAGAAAGTCAAGGTTGATCTAGTTAAAGTTACTGATGGATCTACAGCAACTGATGTATCTACAGCAAAAGATTTTAATAAAGTTTCTAAGGAAGGTAACCGATTAGGCGAAAAAGAAGAAGGCGTAAAATATCGTAAAGATAAAGAAAACGGTTGGGTATATTTAGCTTATTCTAAAGAATTAACAATCGGAACAGACTTGATTCTTGACGCCGATGCTGAAGACATAGATACGTATGAAACATATGTTTTAAAAGACGGCACTCTTGATTGCACATTAGAATGGGGTGATTTCTTTGGTAATTCTTTACCATCTACTTATTATAACAATCTATTTGAGGGTGAAACTGATGTTGATAAACTAACGACCGGCACAATGAACGTTGCTACTGAATTAAGTGAAATGTCAACAGCATTATCAGGAAAAACAATAACTTTACAAGTGAGTGTTGTTGAAGGAAGCGAGGCTTAATTTATGAAAAAACCAGGTAAAAATAAAAAGTTGCTTGGAATTTGCTTAGGATTTGCGCTAGTTTCTTTAACGACAATTGGTTTATCAACTTGGCTTGTCGGCATACAAAACGAAAGTGTGACTTTAGATGAGTTAAAAGTAGTCGTTGATGGAGTTAGTGATCATACTTCTTTTCTCAATATTAAAGTTGATACTGAGGAAACTGGAATTAATATTTCTGATGTTGTTGAGTCAACGATTGATACGAGCAAAGGTGGTGTTAGTTTAGATGGCAAGTCAAATCATGATTTCAAAGTTAAATTAAGCGATTTTGATATTGTATATTCTGAAGATGCTACCTTTAATGAACTAACTGTTAAAACATCTTTAATGAGTGGCGATTCCGAAGAAAGTTGGCCTACTGGCAGTATTAGTGGTCAAACAATTTCTTTTGGTGAGACAACTTATACCGATTATTTTGGTAGAAATGCTGATACAACTTTAACATTTATTGAGTTAGATATGCCAAGCTCTATTAGTACTGATTTGCCTAATAATGGGTTTACTTTAAATGATGATTATGCAGGTTATCATTTTTATACAAAAAATAACAAAATTTTAGAGTTTAAATGGGGCAGTATGTTTACTGTTGATACTAGAACCTATTCTCCGATTGAGTATTATAACGAAAAAATTAAGAATGCTGATTCTACTGATGAAAAATTACAAATGCTCAATCAAATCAAGACTGAACTTGGTTTAATGAATACTTTATTTTCTGGAAAAACTATTAAAATTACTTTCACTTTATCTGTGACACCAGCTAACAGCAATTAATTATGTTTAAAATCAGAAAGAATAACAGAAAAATTACTTTTATAATTTTAGGTTGTGCAATACTTTCATTAGGAAGTATTGGATTTTCAACATGGATTCTTTCTCTTGGCGACGGAAGTAGTAATTTAACTGTTAATGTCTCCGTGGAGACTGTTTATAACCAAACAAGAATCGTTGAGATTAAGAATGGTTATACCGAGAGCATTGATTTGAGCTTGGACAATTCAGCAAAAGTTTTTGACTTGAAACTTAGTGCTAATCTGATTGTTTCAGATGATGAGATAAATAAAGTTACTGATATTTCAGCAACTATTACTGCGCAAAACCCATCAGATGAAAACGATAAAACAGATTATAACAAAGTTGTATTTAACGAAGATACTGTTGGGCAAACTGATGTTTTTGGGCGTATTATAGGAGATGATTATACTTATTTATCTCTTACGGTTGATTCAATTTCTATTAATAAGGACTTATTTGAAGATTATCAAAACGCCGATGGCTACAAAAGTTATGAAATTAGTTTTGACGATTTGAATATTCAATATGGAACTTTTTTCGACAATCAAACCCCAGAGGATTTTTATTCGAGTAAAATTGATAAGCTAAAAAATACTTATAATAATGAAAGAACCGAAGTTAATTTAAATAATTATTTAAAAGCAATGAGTTTGGCCAAACAAGATATTAGACGTATGGGAGAGAGATTTGCTAACAAAAATGTAGTTATTACTTTGGCATTATAATGGTACATTTATGAAAATCAAAAAGAGCAAATTAACAATATATATATTATCTTCAATAGCATTTATTAGTTTAGTAAGTGTTGGTTTTTCTTCATGGGTTTTAGATAAAATTGAAGACGATTCTACAAATATCTCTGCAGAAATTGGATTAATTAATGATAAATCGTTGATTGCACAAATTGATGAGAACGCTTCTGATTTAAAGCCTGTTTGTTTTGATGCTAATTCAGGTAATGGAGGCGTTGTAATTAATGGTGATAGCGAAGTTAAAGAAAAAATGACTTTTAAGATTGTTTATGATTTACAAGGCGGATATGCTTTAAACGAAGGAAATATATTAATCAATTTTACTTTTGATGATATCGCTAAAAAATACACACAATATTTGGACGGTAAAACTCAATATATTGATACTTCTTGCGTAAAGGATTGTAGTATTGTTTTACCTCAAAGCAATTCTACCATTAATAATGATACTAATTCGATTTCAAGTGTTATTACTTATACTTCTGGTGATTTTAATAGCGTACATGTAGAAAGCACATTTACATTTAAATGGGGAGATGCCTTTGATGGTAATAATCCTTGTGCTAGCCATGATAAAAGTGTTATAGAAACTTTGTACGACTTTAATGCAGCTTTTGCAAGCATTGGGACCAATAAAACATTTACGGTAACAATCACACCATTTAATAACGGAGCTCAAAACGCATGAGAAAGAACAAATTAAGAAAAAAACCTTTAATTTGCGGAGTTATTGTTTTATCAGCAATATCTTTAATTGCAGTTGGCTTTGCTTCGTGGACGATGAATGGTTCTCTTCCTGATAGTGCAAATGTTAAGGTTAATGTTGGCAAGATTGCTGATCATACTTTAATTGTTGATATCGATGAGTCTGCTGAAGGGTCTGATTTAAGTTTTGCTTTTGATAATGCAAAAACATCCAATATTACAAATGGTGATTTAAAAACTGAAGATCTTGAATTTAATATTGTATATAGACTCGAATCTACGAGAGAAATTAACGTAAGTAATTATATTTTAAGATTTACTTTTGATAGTACGACTAAAACTAATTTTGGTGCCTTAAATAGTGGCGAAGATAAATTTATTGATACTTCTTGTGTCACAACTGATTTTGAATTTACTTTGCCTCAAGAGAATAAAACGATAACCAATGTTGCTGATTGTGTGACAACTTCAATTACCTATGATAGTGATTTTATGGGCGCAACTGTAAATACAACTTTTAAATTTTCATGGGGTGAATCTTTTAATTTTGCAAATCCTGGCCTTTATTATAAGGATGGAGCTGATATTAGCGTATATAAAGAATTAGCTACAAAACTTAAACGATTTGGTGAACTTAGCAAAAATTTAACTGATGTCAATATAACTATTACACCTGATTATGTAGAAGGAGTAAATTAACATGAGTAGCATTGAAGTATTATCTTTAATTGTTACGATTGTATGTTTACTAAGCTTTTGCTTAGTATTTACTTTTTTATTTCGTCATTATTATTTAAATAGCATTGATGAAGTAAAAAGTGGGCAAGCAGATTATGATGTTATTGAATTTAATAAAGAAAGGATTGATAAGAATAGTCTCAAAAGAGAAAAGACAAAGAAAATAGTTGGTAAAACAATAGGGTATGCATTTTTAGCCGCTGTTGTTATTTTCTTTGGCTTTAGTGTTTATTCACGCTTTTTCAATAATAATTTAATTTTTGGAGATAGTGGATTTATTGTTATTAGCAGTGGATCCATGTCTCAAAGAAACGAAGCTAATGATTATTTAGATGAATATAACTTAACCAATCAATTTGATACTTACGACATTATAGGAATTACAAGATATGATTCTATTGAAGAAGTAAAACTATATGATGTTGTAGCTTTTTACGGTCAAGATGATTTAATTTATGTTCATAGAATTATTGAAGTAAGAGATAATAATACATTTGTTACAAGAGGCGATTCAAATGCTATCAGTGATACAAATAGACTTTATAATGGGTACTTAACATATGATAAAATTATTGGCTATTATAATGATTCTAGAGTAGAACTAATAGGTGTTTTTATTGTTTTTCTTCAATCAAATTCTGGAATTATCACGATTCTCTCAGTTGTGTATTGTTTGTTAATGTTTGACCATTATAAGAGTAAATATGATGAAACAATTGAAAAGCGAATTGAATATTTAAATAAGTTATTAAATATTAATTATTCTGAAATTTCTAATTTACAAGAAGAATTAAAAGTGTCGCTCGGTGAAACAATCGTTTTTAAAGATAAAACTTTTACTATTGATGGTGAAACTCCAGATATTGAAGATGCTGTTTCTAAAGAAAACAGTATCGAAGACGAAAAAAAGCCTGCAAAGGCTCAACTATTTATCGAAAATATTAAAAATAAATTTAAGAAAGGTAAAGGGGAATAAACTATGAAAACACATTTTACTAGAAAAAATTTCATCGCAATTGGAATTGTCTATTTCTTCTTAGTAATGGTTTTAATTGCAGCTTTAGCTCTTGATACGGGAGCTGGTATATTTGTTGCTGGTAATCCGATATCTCAAATTGCTGGAGTTTTATCTCTTCCTACTATTGAAGGTTCAGCTCAATTTTATATTTTGCTTATATGTATTTTAATTTACATTTTAATTTTTACTTTTGCATTTATTTACGAATTTAGATTAGCTGAATATTATAACGAAAGTGCTTTTTCTAAAAAGTGGGTAATTGTTTATTCTATAACTTTTCTTATTTGTCTAATCTTAGCTTTTGGAATTGGTCTTTGTGCTCAATACCCTTATGATTTAAATTTGATTGGACAAAATTTTATTGCTTTAGGTAGCTCACTTGTTGTTGGCGCAATCTTATTTTTGATATTAGGAAGTTTTATATTCTCAATATGTCTTCTTGTTGTTAACTTCAAAAATATTGATAAACCATTTAGATTTTTTGGCTCTAGAGTTAAAGAGCTTGAAGCTAAAGAAAAAGAAGAAGAGGCTAAAGAAAACGAGCTTCTTTCTGAACAAGGTGAACTTGCAAAAAGTTTTGGCGAAATGAATGTTGACGCTAATGGCAATTATATTGGCGGCGGAAATGGCGGTTTTGCTGGAAGTGCTGCTTCAGGAACAGGTAGTGAATCATCAAGCGAAACAAAAGTATTAAAAGATAAAGAGATTGTTTTTCCTGGTCTTTGTTCAATTGATGTTATGAATGAAGCAAATAGGGAAGAAGATTTCTACGATGACAATATTAATCTTAAAGATTTATGTACAAATTTTAGAAATTATTTGGCTAAGAAAGAAAAACTATATTTTGATATACATATTATAAGGGCATTCATTGCTGGTTTAAGTGCCTCTAGACTTATTATTCTTGAAGGTCTTAGCGGTACTGGTAAATCTTCTCTTGCACGTTATTTCAGTGATTATATTAGTGAGGATTCTTTCTTTGAACCAGTTCAAGCAACTTGGCGTGACCGTACATCTTTATTAGGCTTTTATAACGATTTTTCAAAAACATATAATGAGACTGAGTTTTTAAAACGATTATATGATGCAACTTATAAATTACATCATATGAATATAATGGTTTTAGATGAAGTTAATATTTCTCGTGTTGAATATTATTTTGCAGATTTCTTATCTATTCTTGAATACCCAGTCGAGAAATGGCAACTCAAAATTATGCAACTTCCTTATGATTTTGATCCACCATTACATCTTGAAGATGGAATTTTAAAGATTCCGTTTAATACTTGGTTTATTGCTACTGCAAATAAAGACGATTCTACATTTACTATCACTGACAAGGTTTATGATAGAGCTATTACCATTAGTTTTGATGATCAAAATGTCCCATTTGAGGTTAATAGCGAAGTTAATAAAATTACTTTAAGTTATGACAAATTGACAAGTTTATTTAAAGAAGCATCAACAAATCCTTCCTTAATGATGAATAGCGAAGATTACAATAAGTTTAGAGCGCTTATTAATTTCACTTATCAAAATTTTGATATTACAATCGGTAACCGTATCATGCATCAACTTGAAGTTTTAGTTCCTGTTTATATAAGTTGTGGTGGAACAAAAGAAGAAGCTCTCGACTTTATGTTTTCTAGAAAAGTTATTTCAAAGTTAAGTGGACGTTTTGAAGATTACTTAAAACAAAGCTTAATTGAGTTGAAGTCTTTAATCAATATAACTTATGGTGATGGAAAATTTATGGAAACATTTGCCGAAATTGATCGATTAATTAAGAAATTATAAAGGTGTTTATGGCTAAAATTCGAGAAGAGTATTTAATTGAATTAACTAAAAAAGTTGTGCGCTATAATCGTGATAGTGAACCTTTTAGCGTGCTTTATTCTCGAATTAAGGATAATAAGATTAAACTTCATAAAGCTTATGATTATGTATCTACTTTAGAGAGAGAAAAAGATTTAAAAATAGTTGTTGATAAAATTATCTCTATTATTTTTAAACCTCAAATCAAATCCATTACGAACGAAGTTATTTTAAGAAGTGAGCTTGCTCGTAATATTTCTACTGAATCTTTTATCAAAACAACTCGTAATCCACAGTTATGGAAAAGAAAAGATAAAGAATTGACTCCTGAATTTGTTTATTCTTTAGAAAACATTGACTCAATCGATACATATGAAAACCGTTTCATATCTTTACTTGTTGACGAAATTCATGATGAATTAAAAGTAATGATGCTTCATTTAACCCCTTTAATGGAAACATTAGAAGATTTATATCAAAATAATAGCTTAGGTTTTGGTAAAACTTCTCTTATTAATGATTTGTCAGCTCTAAATTACCCTTATGAGAACGTTTTGACAAAATTTAGATCAATTAAATCAAAAGCTTATCAAATGGCAAAAATAATCGAAAAAAGAATTAAGCATATCAAAAGTAGTGAGTTTTATCGTTTCACTTCTAAAAAGTTAGATGATAGAAATGTTTTGCCAACAAACATTTTAATTCATAATCCTTTGTATAATTATTGTTACCGTTTTTATAAAGATAACTATTTGAAAAATGACGAAGATAATAAATTTGATGTTTATTATTATAATTTTGTTTTATTGAATTTTATTAAATACTTTTCATCAGTAAAACTTACAAAAGCGAGTTTAGAAAATTCTGGTAAGGTTTATTTAGATGAAAATAAAAGAGTTCATTTTGATGAAATAAGCTTTAAAAATGGCATATTTTTATTCACTTTGAAAGAAGACAAATTTAATTTAGGATTTTACATTGAATCAAAACTTGTTAATAATTCTCGTCGTTTAGATACAAAAGTTGATTCTAATAATTCAAGTTTAAATTATGTTTTAACTAGTTTTAATTATTCGAAAAATAACGAAAAAACTTTACAAGAAATTTTAGAAAAAACAAATGTTAATAATAAGCTCTTACTAACGATGAATAATGTAAGTGGAAATTATAGAAATATTGTTAACCTATCTTATTTTAAAAGCAATCAAGAGAATTTAATTAATTCAATTTTTAAGACCTTTACTTTACTTTTTGATTGCGATTTAGATTTATTTAAAAGCAAATGCCCGGTGTGTGGCGATGTTAATGTCTCTTATGATGGTTATAATTACATTTGTCGAAATTGTGGAGCAAGTTTTTCTATCAATTCGACGCGTGATGGCAATTTTTTATGGGTTAAAAATTTAAGGAGGATTTACTAATGGCAGAAGTTGAGAAGAAAAGTGAAACTACTGATGAAAGTATTTTTGTAGAAGAAGAAAACTTAGATGTCCCTGAAGTTAAAATTCCTGATTATGCCTTAGTAATTAAAGATCTTTACAAATCTTATGGTCGTAAAGATGTTTTAAAGGGATTAAATGTTCAAGTTAAAAAAGGCGAAGTTTTTGGCTTTATCGGGAAAAACGGCATTGGTAAGTCTACTACTATTGATTGCATTGTAGGTTTAAAAGATTATGATAGTGGTGAAATTTTAATTCTTGACGTTGATAACAAAAAAGACGCTTTAAAAGCAAAAGGTTTAATTGGCTATGTTCCAAGTGAACCTGTAACTTATGAGATGATGACTGGTAATGAATATCTTCAATTTGTTGCCAGCAGTTATGGAATGATTCAATCATCTTTTACTAGTAATTATAATTTTTTGATCAAAAAATTTGGAATGTCACCTGCTGATATGGACCGTAAAATCAGGGAATATTCTCATGGTATGAAACAAAAAATTTGTTTAATGGCTTCTTTAATTCATAATCCTAAGTTATGGATTTTAGATGAACCTACCGTCGGTCTTGATATTATGGTTTATGAAGTATTATTAAAAATGATTAAAGAATTTGCTATACATGGACGTACTGTTTTTATTACTTCACATAATATCGACCTTGTTTCAAAGGTTTGTGATAGAGTAGCAATTATTAATGATGGCCGCGTTGTAAACCTCATTGATTTTAAGAAAGAACCTTTAAAACGCAGAGATTTATCAAAAATTTTCTTTAGAACTTATGGAGATTTCGAGCTTTAATTATGCTTTACGATTTATTAAAGAAAGAAACTACAAGTTTAAATAATGATATTTATAAACATAAGTATCAGAAATATTTAATGTTGCTTGCTAAAGCAATTTTTGTTGCTTTATTTATCGCTGCCGAAAGTTATATTTTCTTAGCACTTAATAGCAAAATTAACGAATATAGTTCTTATGGGATTTTTGATTTCTTAATTCTCTTCCTATTTATAATGTTTATCATTTCAATTATTAATTCGTTATTTATATTACGAAAACTTTTATTTGATAAGAAAGATAGTCAAATTTTGCTGCCTCTTCCTATATCTAGTGGTGAAATTATTTTTTCTAAACTTTTCTATTTATTTTTCGAACAAGCTTTATTGAATCTTTGCATTTCAACCCCTTTATTGGTTTGTTTTGGAGCGACAAGACAACTTGTACCTTATTTTTATATTTTTAGTATTTTATATCCTTTAATGATTTCACTATTAACGATTGGTATTAGTTTAACTTTTGTTGTTCCTTTTGAATATATTTATCAATTTCTGAAAAAATATGATGTAATACAATTTTTGTTAGCATCAGTAGTTGTTATTTTACTTTGCTTCGCTTACCAATATGTTCTTGATTTATTCTTGTCTGCTTTAAATGATTCTTCCTTTGGTGGTGTTTTTAGTGAAGATTTTGTTAATGGTTTACATAATATAGCAACTTACTTACTTCCTGTTTCTAATATTCTTGATTCTGTGATAAATGGCGTAAATGGGTTAAGTGCAGCATGTATATATTTTGGAATGCTTCTTGTTTTCTTCCTTGTCGGCATCAATTTATCAACATATTTCTATAATAAAATGAACAAAATTGATTACTATAAAACAAGCGATAAGAAGGGTAAGAGAAGAGAAATTAAAGTCATAAAACCAGAATATGCATTAATCAAAAAAGAATTTGCTCTTTTATTTAAAGATAACTCATATATTTTCTCTTATACTGGTTTACTTATAATGATGCCTTTTTTATCTTTTGTAGTTATTGATAGTTTAAATTCCATTATTTATGACAATTTAAAAGTTTTTGCTGTTTATTTTCCTGAATTAACTAACGGACTAAATTTAACTTTAATTCTTTTATTTATCAGTGTTATTAATGCTAATGCCTCATTGAGTATTACACGTGAAGATAAGGCGATTCAAATTATGAAATATCTTCCTGTGAATCCAACTAAACAAGTTTTGATTAAACTAATTGCCCCAATTACTTTATCTAGTTTATCTCTTATTATTAGTGAAATTGTTTTATTGAGCAGTGGTGCTATTAATCGGTATATTTTCCTAATCAGTTTATTAATAGGATTAGCTTTAATTACATTTACTAACGTATTTGGAGTTCTTGTTGATATGCATGACCGCTCTAGTAAAACCAAGTATAAATTAGGTGTTTTAAACAATGTTATTAGTTTAGTTTATCCAGTTTTTATATTATTAATTCATTTCTTATTAAGTTTAGTCGGCTGTCCAGTAGCTTTAATTTATATTATAGAAATATTAATTACAGCTATTTTGGTTGCACCATTATTTATTAAGATTAATTCAAGAATTAAAAACTTATTCATTTTAATGGAGGTAAATTAATATGAAGAAAAAAACTTTAGTCGTTTTATTAATTATACCTTTTATTATTGGTCTTATTTCTTTTGTTAGCGTCGTCTTATTAAATATTACAGTCGCTAGTGATATTAGTGGAATCAGGTGGAATTATGAGCCAACTGAGGCTTTTAAATTGGATACTAAGAATGGTTATAAGTTAGAAGCAGAAGCTGATGTAAATAATGCTTCTTTAGTTATAAGACCTGGCAACGACTTAATATGGGAGGTCGTTGAAGGAGAAGATGTTGTAGAGATTCAAGTCGATGCAAATGGAAATTACTATCTTTATACTTTGAAAGAAGGAAACGCTATTATTGTTTGTCGAACTGAAAATGGTAATGTTCAACGTCAACTTAACATTATTGTCTACGAAAATGGAACTATAGCTATAGATCCTGTTAGAAAAAACGCGAACAACCCTGTTGAAAAAACTAGATACTTTGGGGAATTTGATGTTAATGATAATTCCTCAAAACTTGAAATGAATGAGTTAGTTACACAAAAAGCATCTTTTGAAGTTAATGTAAGAGTGTATGGTGATAATATTTCAAGTCAAAGTGTTAGAGTTTCTGAAGGAACAACAAGTAATATTAGTTTTGCTAATAACATAGTTACTATAAACGACTCTAGTAGTACAACAGCAACTTTAGTGTTAGAAAGTGCAGAAAGCCCTTATATTAAAAATTCTTACACTTTTAACATTGTTCCTGGTGGCATCAATGTATATGATTATAACGATTTATTATTAACAACCAATTTCTCTGAAAACGGAGAAATTACCGTCTTACAAACTAACTTTTTAAGTGCTAGAGAAATGTATGAAGGTACTGATTTAGATTTAGGCGGCGATCAAAATGCATTTATTTGGGTTCCAAATCAAGAATTAGCTAAGAAAAATCCAAATGATAATGCTGAACTTTTTGGTAACATTGTTGATTTTGATGAAAGGGGAGTTCCAATTTATAATTTTGAAAACGAATTATATTCAATGGAAACAACTTATAATCATGAGTATGCGGATGCTTACAATGCCTTAAATCCTAATATACCTTTAGAAACAAATATAAAAGTTGGTTTAAGAGTTCAAAAAGATTTTTATGGCAATGGCTATCAAATTAACATGAATAATCTTTGTTTCCCAAACCATGGAGAGATTAATACAGATGTTAGAAAGCTTTATCCAACAAATGGTGAAGATTATTTCTTTGGTCCACTTTCATACGTATCAATTGGCAATACAGAATTTGAAGTTATAAGAGCATTTGGACAAGACAATGCTGGTTTGATGTTAGATGGAGATGGAATTACATTAAATGATGTTAAGTTACAAAATATGGATGACAACTCAAATAAAAGAAATTATTCATATGTTGGGACAGTAGTTGAAGTTAATGGTAAAAATAATACAATTAAAAACTCGGAAATCAAATTAGGTAAAAACTTAATACGTGCTTTTGACGCTGATAATTTAATTATTGATAATTCTATTTTAAGACGAAGTGCAGAATTTAATTTAATGGTTGGCAGTAATAATACTACCAAATTAGATAGCTCTAAAAATATTACTATAGATGGGCAAACTTCTACCTTAGGTGAGTTTTTAAATTTGAACAATAAAACTGCAAATAGCGCTAATGCTTATCTTGAAAGATTCTTAGATTTGGGCAGTTATGCTGGTACATTATATGATGGGGTAATTGCTAACTGTGATGATGAAACGCTTTATAATGTTTTAGAATCTTTCCAAAGTGAGATTGATAATAGTGAATCTTATTATGATGAAAATAATAATATAGAATATGCTGCTTCAATAAACGTAAATAATACGACTTTTAGTGAAAGTGGAATTTTCTCGATTGCTTTTGAAACTATGTTTAATGGACCATTCTTATATAATGGCCTTAGCTATACGGTAACAGCAGCTATAGGAGAAGTTCTTGGTGGACTTATGCCAAGTAACATTGGTGGTACTTCTCAGCCAGTAAAAATTACACTTACTGGAAATAGTGAAATTAATGATTGGAAGAAAATTTCTGATATTGATTTAACAAATTTGATTGAAGAAAGATTAAGCTTGTTATTTACTCAGATGGGAATTGATGGGAGCATTACAATTGATGAATTTTTCCCACTTAAAGCCATATTAAAAGATGTTTCAAGCGAATCCGTTTATAAAGATAGCGATGGTAATGAATGGCTTAATACTATGGTCGCTTATTATGGAGGCGGAGCTAATTTATCTACACTTGACGATCAAAGAGATACATCGATTAATCAAGGGAATTCTGTAGAAGTAAGTTTATTAAGAAACTTTAAGAAGTATGTTTCAACTGGGGACACAAGTGATCCTATGACTATGGTGCCAAATATTTTAGCAAAATGTGTTTTATTTGCTATTGGATTTAATCCTTTTGAATTTGTTGTAAATAGTGCTGGAGAAATTCCACCAGCCGATTCTTTAAATTAATGTAAGTAAAGTGAGGTTGATTATGCGTAAACTAAAAATTAACAAAATACTTTTAGGGCTTTGCTTAGGACTATCAAGTTTGACTTTAGCTTCTTGTTCCTCATTTTTTGCTACAAATCAAGGTTATACGATTGATTCAATTACGTCTAATGTAGATGAAAATGGCAACACTAATATTTCAATTACTTTTACTGACGAAAGTGTTGCACCAGTTAACGTAACTATTCCAAAAGGCGTTGGAATTGACCATATTGATTCAAGTGTTAGCGATGATAATACTACAGTTAATTTAATTATCTATTATAGTGATGAAAATGTTGCGCCTACAACTTTAAGCCTTCCTCTTATAAAAGGTGAGGAAGGAAGAGGTATTTCTGATATTTCTTGCGAGTTAGACGAAAATGGTGATTATAACTTATATTTTTATATGAGTGATGGAACAAGTTATGGACCTTTCCTTATTAATAATGGAAAAGATGGAAAAGAGATAGTTGATATTGAAACAACAACAAATGATGAAACTGGTTTCACATTAGTTACTGTAACTTTTAGTGACGGTAGTGTTGATAGATTTGAAATTGAATTAGGGAAAGATGGCGTTGGAATTGCTAGTATTGTTCCTAGTGAAGTCGGAAACGAATATATTTTAAATATTACTTTTACTGATGGGACAAGCACCAGCGTTCGTTTTGAAAAGCCTCAGGCTACAAAGTGGTATTATGGTCAAACAATACCTAATCCATCATTAGGTAAGGAAGGTGATTTTTATATAGATCAGTCTACAAGGATTTTCTATACTAAAACATCAACTGGTTGGATACAAATTTTTAGTTTAGATGAAAATACTGAACCAGAAAAGTTTACTGTTACTTTTAATGTAAACGGTGGCGAGTGGGAGTGGATACAGAGCGGTATACCTGATAGTGATACTCGCACTTTTACGTTTGATTCTGGAACTTTAATTAATTTAGACAACGTAGAACTTCAAGTTAAAAGAGATGGTTATGCTTTTAATGGTTGGTGGACAGATGCTGAAATAAATGCAAATTCTGGACATTTTACAAAATTAACGCCTGTTCTCTCTAATTTAACTTTATACGCAAATTGGACATTAGAATAAAGGACGGTTTATGCCAATTATTGATTTTATTGTTTCACATTATGTATTAATGATGTTGCTATTATTAGCAACGATTATTAATTTTGCTTGGCTATTTTTAAATCGAAAAGATTTGCAAATGAATCTTTTAGTTTTAATATTATTTTCTATATTCCACACTATAATTGGCATTTTATTTGTTGTGTTATTTGCTTTTGCTGAAAGTGGATTTAATATAGAGTCTTTTGGAAATCTCTCACTTTATGGAGGGGTATTCTTAATGCCTATTGTTTACTTAGGGTACGCTTTAGTTAGAAAAATTCCGATAGGACGAGCTTTGGATATTTTTACAATTTCTTTAGTAGAAACGTTATTTTTTGCCAGAATAAATTGCATTATCTCAGGATGTTGCTATGGGATATTAATTGGTAATACCGGTTTTAGAGTTCCTACTAGAGAACTTGAATTATTATTTTATCTGATATTTATAATTGTCTTTGTCACGAAAATTTTAAAAAGAAATACAAGTGGAATAATATATCCTATTTATCTTTTGTCTTATGGAATTTTTAGATTTACAACTGAATTTTTCAGAGTTTCAGCTAACGGTGGTTTATTTCACTATGGGCATATTCGGTCTTTAATATCAATTTTTTTAGGCATTTTATTTTTGATAATTTTACGGAGGCTTCATTATGGGTGGGAAAAAGAGAAAAATATTAAGTAAATTTGTGCTCATTTCTTTTTCTATTATTCTTTTAGTTGTTAGCTTAGGCTTAAATTTTTTTCTAGGTTTTTCAGAGCTTAATGTAGAGGATGCGAAAAGTAAATTTCAGGTCGAAAACATTTCCATTAGAGAAGGTTCTGAAAATAACGCACTATGGGAATTTAGCTATCATAGTATTACAGCTAACGTGGCAAGCGTGACTAGTAGTGGTGGATGCGGATCTTCAGAAACAACTTCTCAAAATGGTTCTATTTTCTTGATTTATGAAGGAACAGATTCGGCCAATTTTAATTTTAAATATGATTTAAATGAACTTAATGGAGGCAAATTTCAGATAAATGGTCAATCATTAACTGGTGTTAGTGGTTCTTATGATCTAGCTGTTAATAACGGTGATGAAATACAGATTTATATTGAAAGTACTGACGTAGAAGGGGCTACTTGTAAAGCTAAAATTTCTCAATTTACTTTAATAACGGATAGTGAAGTTGAAATAAGATTTTTGAAACAAGATGGTGGAATTTATTATTTAAATGATTCCATTAAAATTGAAGAAGATTACATTCTAAAAATCAAAGGAAATGAAGAATTCACAGTCAGAGCTGAGCCAGCTGACAATTATGCGTTTTTTGGTTGGTATTTAGATGATAATTTGATTTCTTTAGAACAAGAGATAAGTATGTTTTCTCCGACTAGTTGTACTCTTTATGGTCGCTTTATTAGCAACGAAAAAGCTTTCTTCTCTAATTCTGGATCATCTTTCCCTTCACTAAGTGAAGCAATTAATAGTGCAAAGAATCAGTCGGACAAGAAAATAGTTCTTATAAAAAGCGGGAAAATTGACCAAGGCACATATTTGTTAAGTAGTGGAATGACTTTAGTAATTCCAGATTCTTCTTCGGCAACGATATATGAAAATGGCAGTCAAGATATGATTACAGATGATTCTTTAGTAACTCCAACAGAATATTCTAGGCTAGATGTTCCAGCTAATACTACAATTAAACTTGAGAGTGGAGCCTGTTTATATGTAGGAGGAAAAGCAACGGCAATTAAAAGCCAACCGGCTTCTGGTATAGTGAATGGTCCATATGGACATATAAGACTTATTGATGAAACTAGTCTTATAATACTAGGAGATGGATCAAGCTTAGCTTGTTATGGTTATATTACCGGGAACGGTCTTGTTGAAGCGTTAAGTGGTTCTGAAGTTTATGAATTATTTCAAATATATGGTTGGCGCGGTGGATCTTTTTCTTCTGGAATGATCAATAACGATAAAAAGGTTTTTATGTTTAACCAGTATTATGTTCAAAATGTTGAATGCAAATTAAGAATGCACAAAGGAGCAACAGAAAAAATTGTTGCTGGTGTTACGGTTACACTTTTTGGTACGCGAACTGGTTTGGCTACTTTTATCGGGGAAAGTGGTATATTCAGAATTAGTGATGGATATTTAGATAGAGTTTATGACGTAGAGACTGATAGGATTATATATACAATTGCTGGTAGTGCCGTTTTATCATCTATATCAATAAATATCTCTGTTTCAATTGATTCTTCGAAATATGTTCTTCCAATAACTAATAATTTTACAATAAATGTTTTAAGCGGATCTGAAGTTACTATTGGCCAAGACATGGCTCTTTTACCTGGCGTAATTCTAAACATTGAGGAAGGCGCTACAATGTATTTCTCCGAAAATGTATCTTTATATGTTTATGATACTTTTTGGTGGGCTAAACGTGATTATGCTAGTAGTAAATCAGGCTTTGATATTAATCCTATTAATTATTCGGCTACTAAAGGAGGCGCTCCTGGAATAAGAAACAAGATACTCGATGAAGATTTTCCAGATGCAGAGATTAATTTAAATGGACTTATGGTAATAAATAACAATGCAGCCGTTTATACAACCATTCATGAGGAAAACGGATCCATAATAGGTGCTGCAAATATTCATAGTTCTAATGGAACAGGCGTTATTAATTATGTTAATGCGTTGGGCTCATTGACTTTCACATATCAAATTTCTCAACCTGGTAAAAACAGTTTTTCGAAAGATAAATGTGATAGTATTCCGATTAAACCAGCACTTTTAAAAAATGGAAAAAATGCTAATTCGGAATACTTTGATCCATCGCTGGTTGAAGGTGGTGTCGTAAATATGTCTGTTTCGTTTGACTTAGCTACTGATTCATGGAGAGTTGGCGCTATTGATGGGCAAGAATATTCCATAACTTATATTGATCCTGTTTCTAATAAAGAATTTACAGGTTCTTATTTCGGTGGTGTTAAATTTGTTTTTCCTTCGGCAGAAGATATAGGCTTTTCTTTCAATTCATACAATCTTAAATATTGGAAACTCGAAGAAGAGAATTTATTTTTTAAACCAGGTGATGAAGCCATCCTTGATTATGGCGATCTTCGTGTTATTGCTGTTTGGGGCGGATGGATTACTAATAGCGATAGCGAATCTTATTATATAGATTATGAAACTGGAACTTTCATCACTGGACTAAATAAAGTGCCTTCACAAGATAGTAATAATAATATAGTTTGTTTATTTGATGATAATGGTAAGTTTTTAGCGAATTATAATGGACCATATTTAAATGAAGATGAAAGACTATATTTTTTGGAGTTCGGAGTCGCTCATTTAGATAAAGGTTTTATCGAGTATACGCCTGATTTAACTAATCTTACAATTGAATATCTATATGTTTCTGGTGATGGCGACTTATATAGAAATGGAAAATACTATTTAGTAAGTGAAGAAGGCGATACTTTACCTAGTGGATTTTATGAATTTAATGAAAACGGCTATATTGTTCGAGAAGATAGTGATTACACAACGTTCAATCAGCAATTGTATATAAAAAATGATGTTACATATATTGATGGAATAAGAGTATCTTATGGTCTTTTTGAGCAAGATAATTATTTATATTATTCAGATTCTAATGGAAATATAGTTAAAGATAAGACTTTTTATGTTTCAGATAATAATGGATATAACATTGACGAAGGACTTTACTATTTTAATTCCGAAGGTAAAATGTGTGATGAGAAGCTTAATGTAATTGAGGTTAGCAGTTTAGCATGAAATTTAAGAATAAATTAAAAACACCTATTTTGCTTATAGTTGTTGGTATAATTTCTCAAGCCGGCATTGCTTTTTCATCATGGGCAATTATTAATAATGGCGAATCTATAAAAAGTTCTATGGATGCTAATACTGGTAATGTTCAAATTGGCATAACTGGAGTTGAACTAGTAGCAACGACAGACTTAAGTATAGGAAGATATTTTTATTATGTTAATGGTGAAAGTGTTGAAAGCGCTGACGTATCTTACTCTTTTTCTGTAACACCTTCTTTGCTCCCTAAAGAATTAGTTAGTGACAATGGCAGCGGAGGATTTTCATTTAAACTTATTGGTGATTTATATTTAGATAGTATTAGTATTTTTGATGAAGGTGACAATTATCTAACATCAGTAAAGCTAAATGATTCTGAAATTTCTACATTGGGCCATAACGGAAAAGAACTAATATTTGATTTGAATTTTTCAACAGCTACACAAGGCGAAGCCGCGGAAACTTTTATTTTATCTTTCACTTTTAATAACACATTGATTCTAGATCATAGAAGCGAAATTTTAAGTGAGCCATTTAAATTAGAAATTACTAGGTAATTATATGAATAAGTTTGTTCGAATTGGATTAATATCTGTCATTTCCATATTTCTTGTATCATCTATAGCATATGCTAGTTTTTTAGTAACCGAAATTTATAATGATGATGCAAGTTCAATAGATAATACATATGATATTAATTTACATTTTACAAACCCTAATAATACTCAAGAAGAATTAACAAAAACTATAGAAGATATTGAAGAAGATAGTTACTTTGAATTGCCACATCTAAATTATGATTCATTGTTTTTTGATGGATGGAGTTTAGACTCAAATAAGCAAAGTGCACTTAAAGAATGGCAAACTAGTGTTAAAGATCTTAAAGCAAATTATTCTCTTGAACAACCTATTAAAAAAACGATTGATTTGTATGCAGTAGTGAATGATGTTAAGCAAGGCATGGTTTTAATTACAGTGACTGATGAAACAAATAATTCTCTTAAATATTTTTTAAAAACCGAAGCAACTGAAACTTTCAGTTTGTTTAATATTAGCTATGTTTATCCTAATACATTTGTTGATATTAAAGTTGGAGAAAGTCAGGATGTATATACAGTTAATGATGTTATAGATATTACCCCATATTCTGGAAAGAAATTGAATATTACTGTATCACAACAAGAACAAACACAATAATTGATTTGTTCACTAAAGTTTTTAAACATATATCGAAAAAGTAGAAAGAAAATACATAAATTAGACTAATATATAATAAAATGGTCAGGATTTGCGCTGTTTTGTAGCAGAAAGAAGGCTTTCTGATTATCTAAATTTTCTAATTTAAGATGGGAAGTTAAAATTATCATTTGGTTTTATAAAAGTAAAATCTAGATCTTCACTAAATCGTAAGCGTAAAAGAATTCACGACTAATTTCTGAATAGTAAAAATCTCAAAAGGAGATTTTTGATAATGCATATAAATGAATATAAGTTAATTCAAAAAGAAATTGACGAGCAAAACATCAGCATTGTTGATTACGCTAAAAAGCACGGAATTAAACTAGTAACACTATATCGTGGGCTTTAACATGCCAAAAATATGGTGAGCCAATTATGATTTCTAAATTTGAGAGTGAGGAAGTTAAACCTAAAAAGAAAATTACTGCTTCAATTGATTTTGAAAGTAAAATTGTGTCATTAAGCTTTTTCGACACGGAACAACTAGTTTCACTAGTCAGGGTGCTTGAAAATGTATAAACGTGATGGGACTCCTGACTTTTATCTAGTGAAAGGTATTACTGATTTTAGATGTGGTATCAATAGATTGTCAGAAATAATTAGGGTCAAGCAAACAGTAAATGTGTTTGATAATGCTGCATTTATATTTACTTGCGAAAAAAGAAAGATCAAATTAAAATCCTCTATTTGTGAGGGCAGGATTTTGGCTTATTGCATATCGTCTAGAACAAGGAAAATTCAAGCGGTTAAAAGAAAAAGGAGGCCTAGAAAAGATAACAAAAGAGCAATTAATTTGGTTGCTGAATGGGTTAGAAATTAATCCAAAAAATCTTATCAAGGAATAAAAAATAAGTTTAGAAATTGAAACGTGTTTTTGCAAATATAGTTTTTAGAAGTTTTAATACAAGGTTATTTTCAAAATCATGGACGGCTATAATGGTGATACTATAATTTTTTGATCATCTAAAATACAATTTTTAAACATTATCTCGCAAACACAAATAAATTTTCTGAAGATAATTCTTTATTAAATGTGTAACCATCAAGATTAAAGTTTTTAATATCTTCTATCCTAGTAATATTATTCTTAACTAAGTAATTAACCATTAAACCTCTAGCTATCTTAGAATATGTGTTTTTACTTATATATTTATTTCCACATTTTTCCATAAAAGCAATAGTAATAAACTTATCTTTTTTATCTAAATAAGGTTCAATGCATTTTGAATATTCTTTTGAGGCTAGATTAATAATGATGTGAGATTCATCTAATATTTCCCTATAAAGAGAATCACCCCAATAATCATATAGATTATTAAAATTATCTATTTTAAGTCTTGCTTGCATCTCTAATTGATATTTAATAATGCCATCAAATGGTTTTAAAACCCCGTAAAAACCAGATATTATTCTTAAATTTTTGTTTATGTAATATAATTCTGATTCATTAAAAGTGGATGGATTAATGTTTTTATAAACTAATCCGTCATATCTAAATATAGCTGGAATTAAGTCTTGATTTAAATTAGCAGAATGTAAAACTTCATATAAAGCATCAACCATTTTAGAATTGCATTTCCATAAAGCAGTTAATTCAGATTTACTTAAAGTTTTTAACTTGCTTAATATGTTTTTAGCTTTATCTATAAATATAGGTGTATCAATCTTCATATTTAAAGATTGATAATCTCTCATATTTTTAGCTGGAGAAATAATAATTCTCATTTAATATTTCCTAACATTGTTAAAGCATCAGTAGCGGCTTTTACTTTATCATTAGCAAAAACGATAATACCATCTTCATTAATTAAATAAGTGGTTCTAACTATTCCCATATAGGTTTTTCCATAGTTTTTCTTTTCTTTCCAAACATCATATTTGATTATAGCGTCTAATTTTTCATCACTAAGAAGAGTAAAACCTAGATTATAGTTAGTTTCAAACTTTTTATGAGAGCTAACTGAATCTTTACTTATAGCTAAAATAACAACATTTTTAGTTTTAAAATTTGCCAAGTTAGCATTATATTCACAGGCTTCTTTAGTGCATCCTGGTGTATTATCTTTTGGGTAAAAATAAAGAATAACTTTTTTACCTAGATAGTCTTCTAATTTATGCAATTTTCCATTTTGGTCCATTAACTCAAATGAAGGTGCTTTTGTTCCTATGGTTAACATTGATATTCTCCTTTAAATAACTAACAGTATAATATACTAAAATTTCATTATTTTAAAATCAGGTGCATTTGTTCATAAATATTTAATTTTAATTTCTTTATTTCAAATATTGCTCAGTAATATCGTAGAAAAATTCAGACGACCAAATCTCAATTTTTCTTTTATCATTTATAAATTCAATTACGTCATCTTTAGCAAGTTGGAAATCTACTTGTTTAAATTTTTCATAAAGCATAGATTTAAGTTGTTCTATAGTAAATGCATCTTCTGCCTTCAATACGTCTGAATTAATAAGTTTCTCTTTTAGAAATTCCATATTTGGTTTTACATGATGAGAAAGTAGATAAACATAATCATAAAAATCTCTTCCTTTAACTCTATGTTTCCAATTTCTTAATAAGCAGGCATGTATTTTTCGAGCAAAAATTGTTGGTAGGTCAAATAAAGTAATATTACAAGGATATGGAGTTAAAATTGATTTATGAGTAATTGCCTGCGAATTTAAAAGTTTAGTATCAACCTCGATCTTAACTTTTAAAAGTTCACTCTTATTAAAAGATTTTATTTTTGATTCTTCAAAAAGTGCTTTAAAGAATGTAGAAGCAGGAGTTGAAACATAAGCATCTAAAACTTCGCTCTGATTAGTTTTTTTCTTTTGTACAATATTTACTTCTATGCCTAGAGAAGTGAACTCACTCTTTATAATATTAAAGTATGACGAGAAATCAAAATTATCATTTGGTTTTATAAAAGTAAAATCTAAGTCTTCGCTAAATCTATCAAGACCATAAAAAAGTCTTAAACATGTATCACCCATAAATGATGAAAATTATAACTTTTTTGTTGAACTTAGCAGTCTAGAATATTCGCATCAAGAATTGCTTTCTAGTGGATATATTGGTTATTTATTATTTTTGTATTTGCTCTTGTTCTGCTATTATAAAAATGGTAGTGGAAGCGATATTTTTAAAGAAAGGCTTAGAAATGAACTTATTAAAGTAGAAAAAATGCATATAATAAATAAAATTATTGACGGACTTGATTTTAAAAGTTTGCACCTCTATTTAATGAAGTCAATTGATAAAAATGAAGATAATTTTTTTAAATGTATTATGAATTTTTTTGATGTATCGGGATTAGGAGTCAGAGATATTGGAAAAGTTTTTGAGGTTGTTCAGAACTTAGATTCATCCAATAATGAATATTTTTCCAACAACTTTGTGATTAGAAATTTTTTGCTCATAGTATGCGATTTAGGTATAAATATATCTATGTTATTTAACGACTCTAGAGTAAAATCGCTATCAAAATATCCGAAATGCTTAGAAACAGTTGACATTACTTATGAACAGAAAACTAACGATTCAAAGGACGATAAACAATATAGTTTAGATATAGATTTATTTGATTTTTTGGTATCGAAAAAACTCATGGATTTGAACAACAAATGATAAAAACAATAAATGATTGGAGCAAAATTATTAAGAAAATATTTTAAATTCTACTATATAAAATCTTTAGGGAGGAAATATGAATATTATTAGAGGTACTAGCAATATTAAGGGTAATAAGTTATTTACATTTGAGAGTTTAGATGACTTTTTTAATTTTCTATTAAGCCTTAATAAAAATGATTACATCTTCCGTGGAACATCTAAAGATGAACAATTAAAACCTCTAATTATTAGAAAGGGATTACTTAAGCATGAGTTTGATATCTTGGAAGATTTTAAAAAATACGCATTTGCCCTTTCTTATATTAAGAGCGCATCTGACTTTTATGCACTTGCACAACATTATGGTTTAGCTACTAGATTATTGGATTTTACAATCAATCCATTTGTCGCTTTATTTTTTGCTGTTAATCAGATTTCTTTTCCAGAAAATGATAACTATAAACTAGTTATGCTTAGTAAGAGAGAGCTAAAGCCAATATCATTAAATCCTTATTCTGCTATAGGTGATGTTTTGACACTTTATGAAATGGATGATTTCAAAGGGATTATTAAACAATGCTTTGATTCTTTGAGTGAGAAAAGCAAAGATGGGATTTATCTTTTTGAACCGAATTATACGAATAGTAGAATTATGTCCCAAGAAGGATTGTTTATCATAGATACAAAATTAAAATATTTTGAAGATTTAAATTCTATTACTAATGAATGTATTATTTTTGAGATTAACAAAATCTTGAGAGATGAGATATTAAAACGACTTGACCTGATGGGAATTAATAGGATTAAAATGATGAACGATTTAGCAACTGTTTGCAATTTTATTAACAAAAAATATGAATAATTTCTAGAGCTATCTATATTATTTCACTTTCTAAAAAAATGTTCATACTCTAACCATAATTATGTTATAATCCTATTAGAGGAATATTTAAATATGGATATTAAATTTGGAACAGGTGGATTTCGCGGAATAATAGGCGATGATTTTACAAAAGATACTGTATGCAAAATAGCTCAAAGTTTATGTAACATATGTCTTAAGAATAATTTTAAAAAAGAAGTAGTTATAGGATATGATCATAGGTTTTTATCTCCTGAAACTGCTAAACGGATGAGTGAAGTTTTTGCTGCTAATAATTTCAAAGTAAAAATATTGAATTCATCTTCACCAACACCAACTGTTATGTATTTAGTCGAGAAATATGAATTAGATATTGGTGTAATGATTACAGCAAGTCATAATCCTTCTTTGTTTAATGGTGTTAAAGTTTTTGAAAAAGGTGGATATGATGCGGATGTCAATTTCACAAATACTGTTGAAAAAGAATTAAATTCAGTTAATAACTATGCAAAACTTGACTATTCTGATGGAATTAAACAAAAGTTAATAGAAGAAATAGATGGCATTACTCCATATAACGAAAACATCTTAAGATTTGTTAAAAACATCAATTCCTCTTTAAAAATTGGATTTGATAACTTAAATGGTGTTGCTTATATTGCATTAAAAGACTTATTTAAAAAGTTTGGACTAAATGATGTCTATGTTTTAAACGGAGAAAGAGATCCTCTTTTTAATGGCAAGATGCCTAACCCAATTGAAGCAAATTTAGATGATCTTAAAAATTTAGTAAAAGAAAAACATTTAGATTTAGGCTTTGCTACAGATAGTGACGGAGATCGACTTGGAATAGTTGATGAAAAAGGAAATTATATTTCGAGTAATGAAATATTAGCTGCAATTTATTATTTCTTAGTGAAATATCATCATGAAACAGGCGATATTGTTAAAAACTGTGCAACTAGTAATTTGATTGATGGAATCGCAAACTATCTTGGTTTTAAATGTCATGAAGTTGATGTTGGATTTAAAAATATCACACATACTATGACGAAATATGATTGTCTAATTGGCGGAGAAAGTAGTGGAGGATTAACAATAAGAGGCTACATTCATGGGAAAGATAGTGTCTTTGCAATCATGATGTTTCTTATGATGGTCAGTGAAATTAATAAGCCAGTTAGTGAAATTATTTTAGAAGTTAAAAAAATGAGTGGTTACAAGCAATTTGTTATTGAAGATTTCATCTCTTACAAAAAAGAAAATGAAGAAAAAATTATCGAATATTTGAAAGAAAATACTCCTCCATTTGTCTTACCACTTAAAAGAAAAGAACATTACAATCGTAATTTTAAATATTACTTTGAAGATAATCAATGGATACTTATTAGATTAAGTGGAACAGAGCCAGTCTTTAGAATATTTAGTGAAATGAACAATCCAAAGATGGCTCATGAAGATATCAAAAGACTTGATGAATACGTTAAAGGAATATAAAAATGAATTTCAAAGAAGAAGTATTACGTGAACTAGATTTAATTAATAATGCTAAATTTGATGAATCAAACACCCTTACTAATAATGCTTATTTTTTAGATAATGATATCTTATTAAAAGAAAATAAATGTGGAGATGCTAGAATTCCTTTTACAAAAGATGGATTAGCTCTTTGGGTTCATCAAAATGGAAACATATCATTAAATGAATCTAATTTCTTTTTAATTAGTGAAGCGCTTGAATGTGATAATAATTTCTTCGCATTCTTTTTAGGTGAAAAAGAAGGAGATGAATATCTGCCTACATCACTTTTTGAAGTTAACAAAAACATATTTGAAAAAGATGTCACTAGATATACAATTTTCAAAAATTCATATGCGATTTTTATATTAATTCAACAAAATATCATTTATGCTTTAAGACTTGGATTAACTGATGAAAAAGATCTCATCTATGAAGTTGAAGTAATTAATAATTCTAAAGAAAAAAAAGATTTATATTCTTCAATGTATTTAAATTTCAATTTAATGCATTCAAGTAAAGACAGTGTTGAAACAAAATGGTTTAGAGAAGCTAAGTATGATAACGACTTATTTACTTTAAATACTGTTGAAGATGTTTCACCATATGAACATATCTACTCAACATATTACTTAAAAAGAAATGTTTTTGGTAAAATGGTTAAAGAAAATACAACTTCAAGAGGAGTATATTCAAATGGTAAAACAAGTCGCTTTGATAACAGTGAGTGTCTCCTTCTAGGCAAGTTTTTAAAAGAAAAACATACGACAAGATTTAATGATTTTGCTATCTGTGGTGATATTTTAAAGTTCCATTTAAAAGCAAATGAATCTCTGAATATATCCTATATTCTTAGTAAAGATTTAAATAGAGCAAAAGAAGCAAATATCTCTGGATTATTCACAACAAGTCTTCAAAACTCAATTAATTACTATGAAAATGAACACTATCTTAAAATGAAATTTAGTGATAGTGATGTAATTAATTCAAATGTATTTACTAAGTTTATTGATAGAGTTATCTATCAAGTTGATTATTGTGCAAGAACTAAAAATAGTACTTTGACAATGCTTGGAATAAGAGATATTTTTCAAGCAATTGAAGCGGGACTTATTTGGAATAGAGAAGAAGCCAGAAGAAAAATACTTGAAGCACTTAATTTTACTAATGTTAACGGAAGACATCCTCGTCAATATAGTCTACCAGCAGAAGGTCAAAACTACGCTAAAATTGATGCAAGAGAATTCATCGATAGTGGCTTACGGGTAATTGATACTATATATCAATATCTTGCATATACAAAAGATGAAAGTCTTCTAAATGAAGAATGTGGTTATATTAATATTGTTGATTCAATTGGCTATATCCAAGAAAAGAAGGATACTGTTTTAAAACATCTGTATTTAATCATTGAATATTTAATCAATAATATTGATCCAAAAACTAATTGTTTAAAGATTTTATATGGCGATCGGAATGATGCTGTTGATGGGCTTGGTAAAAGCTTAAGCCAAAAAGGATTTACAAATGGCGTTAGCGTGATGGCAACATTCCAGTTATATTCTTCATTAACTAAAATCATTGATATCATCGATCACTATGATAAAGATAACGAAGTGTTGAAATCATATTTTGTTAAAAAGAAAGAAGAAGTAGCAAAAGGCTTAAAAGACAATGCGTTTGTTAAGAAAGAAGAAAGAAGCAAAATCTTACATGGATGGGGTGAAAATAAAAGTTTCTTTGTTGGAAGTTTTGATGATGTCGACAAGAAAGAAAGAGACTCATTAACCTCGAATGCTTTTTATATAAATAGCGACTTCTATAAATTTGATTCAAGTTATGTAAATGGAGTAATTGATGCTTATCATAATCTTGATTCTAAATATGGTCTTTTAACATTTAAACCTGGCTTTGGAAAGGATGCAGCAAAGGTTGGAAGAATTGTTAATCTTCCTTTAGGAACAGCCGAAAATGGAGCCGTTTATATTCATGGTGCATGCTTTGCAATTGATTCCTTGTTTACATTAGGACAAGATAAGTTTGGATGGGATGAAATATTTAAGATTATTCCAATAACTCATAAGTTTGTTTCAACAACTCCATTTATTATGCCTAATTCATATGGCTACAATGAATCTATTGAAGTAGATGGAGAAAGTATGAACGACTGGTTTACAGGAAGCAGTTCAACTTTAATTAAATTACTTATTAGAAATGTCTTTGGCATCAAAGTAACATTAGATACTTTAATTATTCAACCAGCTAGTTATTTTCCATTTAAACAAGCAGAGATTGATATCCAAATATTAAATACTCATGTTCATTTAAAACACATATCTGATTCTTCTAATAGAAGAGTTATCAAAATTAATGGTGAAACGATTAAAGATTTAACTAGTGAATATTTCAAGAAAGATATTTGTGTTTTACCTATACAAAAACTTAATTGTTATGAATCTTTAGAAATAGAAGTTTTGAACTAAAAACAAAGGTTTTGCAAGGATTTTGATTTATATTAGCAGGTTTTGATATAAATTGGATATACCACTAAACAGCAAAATAGTCAAAGAAAATGGTCTGGGCGTAAAAAAACTGGACCATTTTTTCATATAAAAAAAGACCAAAACTTTTATCGTTTTGGTCCTATGTAAATAACTAATTTTGTATTAATATTCAGCAAATGCGCTCTGAGCTTGTTTGTAGATAGTATCAAATGCATCATCGATTGTGACTGATCCTTGAAGTAAACCAAGGAAAGGACGTGAAGCACTTGTTACCCAAATATTTTGAATATCTTGGTTCAAATAAATCATCGCATCACTTTCATCACTGATTCTTGTTGTTGTTTCATTGCGAACATCAAGATAACTCTTGATATAGGAATTTGATGTATCAATTGTTGATATATCGCCATTATCATAAGCTAAGAATCCGTGTGCTTTGTTGGTGAAGTTTGACAATTGTGCATTTGAAATCATTTCTTTGATGAATGATTTGGCTAAATCTTTTTCAGTTGATGATTCTGGAATTGCTATGTATTGGTCACTGCCAATAGCGTAAGTGATACCACTTTCTTTGGCTCCTGTAATAGTTGGAGTGCCCATAAAGCCAAGTTCAAAATTAGAATTTGTTCCATATTTTAAAACTTCGTTATAGACCCAATCACCTGTAAAGACCATAGCGGCGCGTCCATTGAATACAGCTCTTTGAGCATCGTGGTTAGAATAGTCAATGCTGCCACTTAAATAGTTTGAAGGATCACTAAATAGTGAATACCAATATGTAACAGCTGTTTTTAATTCATCATATATTCCGCTTGCATTATTTGAGTTAAAGTTATCAGCAGAAGAATAGTTAAAGAATTCTTTTACAGCATCTTCTCCAGCAAGTTGCATCCACCAAGTTAAAACAGCATAGTCAAAGTAGTCTGTGTTTTGTCCAGAATATGCAAAAGGAACAACTGTAGCAGTATCATCTCCAGCAACTGGAATTCTATCTTCTTTGATTTGATTAACAAGAGCAGTTAATTCTTCAGTTGTTTTAGGAATTTCCCAGCCATTTTCTTCAAACATTTTGGCATTATAATAAATTCCGCCCATACCACTTGTCCAAGGTAAACGATAGCAGTGTTCGCTACCATCAGAATTTTTGAAATATAAATGATCGTCAAAAGCATCATCAACTTTTTCTTCAACAGTGACGCCATCAACTGTTTCTTTTAATAAGTCATCAAGTGGAGCAAATAAACCTTGAGCGGCATAGTTACGCCATCCATTATATGTAGTTATATATAAGTCATCAGAGTTATCGCTCGATACAAGTCGACGTCCAATGAGAGTATTAACTTCATAAAGTGATGTTAAGTTTACTGTTTTGCCTGGATTCTTTTCTTCCCATGAATCGATTGTATCATTCAACCATTCATCTCCCCAACCAGCATTATAAAGAACAATTCTTAATTCATCTGGGTTATTTGTTTTACTTGAACCACAACTAATTAAAGCAGTAGAAGCACAAGCAATTAAAGCTCCAGCAACTATAGGTAATAATATCTTACGTTTCATAAATCCTCCTATAAACACAAATTTTCTTAACTATTTTTCAATTACTGAAATAATCAGTTTAAATTTCGCACATTTATTAAGAATATTTGCGATTCGTTTCTCTTTTATATTTATATTATACACGGAATGAACAATTAACAACATTTTTTTATTTTCTAAAATAATGTTGAATTGAAAGCGCTTACACTATAAAATAGAAATAACAAGAGGTATTTTATGGAAGTGAAAAAATTCTTATCTATGTTTTTACTTGCTGCAACTAGTGCAGGTATAACATCATGTGGAGGGACTGAAGTGGAAGACGAGCCAAAAGATCCAACTGAAGTTGACCCAATGACTTATTTTGTAGTTGGTGAAGATTACAAAACTTTACCTACAGTAACATCTGATTATACAAATGGTTTTTATGATAGCTTTGAATCTTTTAATAAAGATAATTGGTATGTTGGAAAAGGTTATTGGGGTTCAAATAATGGTGGTGTTTCTCCTCGCAACGTTCATTTAACAGATAATGGCGAACTTGCAATTAGAGGAACAGGTCTCCATTATGCACGTGGTGACTTACAAGGTTATGGTAATTTCACTGATGGAAGAAATGTTGGCGGAACAATTGTTAGTAAATTTTTAACTGGCCCAGGACATTATGAAGTTAAAATGAAAGTTTTGCCAAGAACTGGAGCATGTACAGCTTTTTGGACATATACTTATAGAACAAATGAAAGTGGCGCTGCTGACAATCATGAAATTGACGTTGAATTACCAGGCGGAATCAAAAGTGGCAAAGTCACATTTAAGAAAGCTTTAAATACAAACTGGATTACAGAAGCAGATAGTAACTCGGTTGAATATGCTATTGAAGATGTGAATCAAGATGCTGATTATGTTGCATATAATGATGGTGAATATCATACTTTTGGTTTTGATTGGTATACAGATCCAGGAGTTGTTGTTTATTTTTGCGATGGAAAAATCACAAATGTTAGTAATGTTTTTGTTCCATCATTACAAACTCGTATCACATTAGGATGTTGGTTCCCACCATCACTTGTTGGTAGTGCTAATTTTGAAAGTGATTATATGTTTGTAGACTACGTTGAATACACACCATTTAAAGATCAACCATTTGAAGAATTTAATGCTGATCCAGGCCAAGTAAGTGAAGTCGAAAGTGACTATAATATCACCCCAATTACAATTGAAGCAGCTAATAAAGTTAGTAATGGTGATTTTGAGTATGCTAAAAATTACACAAGTACTGGTGAAGATTTAATCAAAGAATTATCAACAAAAGGATGGACTTTTACAAGAGTTGTTAGTGAAGAAAAGCCAGTTAGTGAAGTTTGTAGAGTAGTAAAAGGAGCTGGTACAGGAAGTGATGATTTATATGCTGCTGTTATTAGCGATGGTGGTGTTTTAAGACAAGATATTGATAGTGTATATGATAACTACAAATTCAAATTATCTTTTGATGCTAAATCACTAATTGATACTGAAGATGCTCAATTTAGACTTAATTTCTTGGGTAGTTCTACAGGAGATGTCTTAGCTCAAAATGTAATCAACATAAAAGGTAGTGATTTTTCAAATTATACAAAAGAATTTACTGCACCAGTTGGCACTGAATCGATTAGAATCGAAGTAAGAAGCGGAACAGGAAATACTGTTACAGTTGACAATATTAACCTTGAATTTTTAGGAGCTTAATGTGGAAAAATTAGATAGTTTAAATAAAGAAAAAACTAGAATTCTTCCTTTAAGAGAAACTAAACAATTTAAGACTCATCGTCTTAGTAAAAGAGCAAGAGACTATATTTTCATCATTCTCATGCTTCTTTATCCAGTTGGTCAATTTCTCTTTACTTGGGCTTTTGTAAATATTGACTCAATATTGTTAGCATTTAAATCTGGTTCAATTTATGGATATGAATGGGCTGGTTTTGATACGATTGTTCAAGTTTGGAATGAAAGTTGGAACAATGTATCAAATACAACAGGAGTAAGTTGGTTAAATGATAGTAGTGTAATCATTCTTAATTCATTTGGTTTTGCTTTAATTACGATTTTTATTTCATTACCTCTTTCACTTTTATTTTCTTACTTTTTATCAAAGAAAATGCCTTTAGCAAATGTTTTTAGAGTTATTTTCTTTTTGCCAAATATTATTCCAGTTGTCGCTTTAACTTTTGCTTTCTCAATGGGATATAAAGCTGATGTTGGTTATTTATATCCGCTTATCAAAGCTTTAGGAATTGATCCAGTATCTTTAAATACATATCCGCTCTCTCAATTACTAGTCTATTTATACTGTATTTGGGCAGGGCTTGGATATAACATCATTTTAATTAGTGGTGCGATTGGAAGAATTCCAAAAGAACTTTTTGAAAGCGCAAAAATCGATAATTGCGGTTATTTTAAAGAATTCTGTCATGTTGTTATACCAATGATTTGGCCAACAATTGTAACTTTAGTAATTCTTGGTATGACTAATGTCTTAACTCTTTATTTACAACCATTATTTTTAACAAATGGTGAAGGTAATACACGGACTATTTCTTTACAAATTTGGGATAACGTTTCTACAAATTCTCCAAAACAACTTTGTGAAGCAGCCGCTAAAGGTCTTATCTTTAGTGCTATTTGGTCACCAGTTATCTTGCTTGTTAGAAAATTAATGTCGATGAAATATAGGGAGGTTGATTATTAATGGAAAAAATAGAAAACATCTCTAAAATTGAAAGAAACGATCAAAGTAAAAGAAAAAGAGTGAACTATGCATATCACTCCATTAAATGGGTTGTATTTGTAGTTTTTATCATTTACGCCATTAGTTTACTTATTCCTTTTCTTTGGATGCTTCTTAATACATTTAAAACAAATGAAGAATTCAATATGGGCGATATTTGGGGTTTTCCAAAACAATTCTATGGCCTCAATTTTATTGAAATTTTAAATTATGAAATTGTTACAGTTGGTGGAACAACTCAAACAGTTTTCAATATGTTTTGTTGGAGTGTTCTTGTAACAGTTACTGGAACAATAGTTAGTGTTGGCTTAAGTGCCGTTGCAGCTTATGTTCTTTCAAAATATAAATTTGTGGGTAGAGGTTTAATTTATGGTGCAGCTATTTTTACAATGGTGGTTCCTATCGTTGGAACTTTGCCTTCACAAGTCAGAATGATGGAAACATTAGGTCTTGATGATAGTTTCTTCGGAGTCCTTTTCTTATATTCAGGTTGTTTCGGTTTTAACTTTATTATGCTTTATAGTGCATTTAGTTCTATTTCATGGAGTTATGCAGAAGCGGCAAATTTAGATGGTGCAGGAAGATTTAAGATTTTCTTTAAAGTCATGCTTCCAATGTGCAAAGGACCAATTATTGCTTGCTGTATTTTACAAGCCATAACTTTATGGAACGATTATTCAACACCTTATTTATTTATGCAATCTCATTACACTTTAGCGGTCGGTTTAAATGAGTTGCAGTCGGAATTCATGGGTAATGGTAACTATCCAATGATGTTTGCTTCAGTTATTATTGCACTTATTCCAGTTTTGATTTTATATGCTTGTTTTCAGAAGAAAATCATTGAAAACACAAACGCAGGAGGTTTAAAAGGATGAAAAGAAAGCATATTGGTGTCCTTGTTCTAAGTGCAAGTATTTGCCTAGGCGGACTTACAATGGTTAGTTGTAGTAGCGAGAATAACGGACCAACAGAAACAGAAAAACTTGAATTTGAGAAAACTCTTTACGAAGTTTCTTCAGGAGATGCTGTTACTGTAAAAGGAAATTTAAGTGATGTAACTTATTCTTTCCAAGGCGGAACTCCAGAAGGAGTAACACTTGATTCAAAAACTGGTGTTATTACTTTTGATGAAAGTTTAGATACTTTACCAGAAAAGAGATATATTGCTACAAAAGGTGACGAACAAGCTATTACTACAGTTCGTTTTAAAACTGTAGAAGCTAAACCAGTTGTTACATTCACAAATGTAAGTGACTACGTTTTAAATGGAGATTCAATTAGTGCAAAGGCTGTAACTGATAGTGGAAGAGAATATTCAGTTTCTTATTCATTAAAAGAAAACGTTGAAGGAATCACAATTGATTCAGCAAGTGGTACAGTTAGATTTGGTGCAAGTGTTAGTGATGGAACAAAATTCGTAGTTGTTGCTACAAGTAATGGAGTTAGCGAAGAACACGAATTCATCGCCATGACTGAACACATCATCTATTCAGAAACAGAAAGTCAAATTGTTGAAGCATTAAGCGATCAAGATGCAACTTTTGTACTTAATTTCAATGGAAACACTGAAGGTGATACAGCTACAACAAGTGAAAATTTAGAAATTGCAGTTAATGGCACTGTTTTAACTGATAGAAGTGGATTTACTTATGATGTAGCAACTAAAACAATTACTTTAAAGAGTGCGTTATTAAGTACTTTAGGAACTGGTGAAATTGATGTAAAAGCACTAACTCAAAGAAATGCTGTTACATTAAATTTAACAATTGCTGATAAATTTATTTATTCAGCAAATGATTTCCATACAATTTTTGCTCCTGATTATAGTGGCGAAGCCCCAACATTTAAAGAAGGAAGTCTTGCTGGATATTATGTTTTAGCAAATGATATTGATCTTACAAGCTATTTAAGTGAAGGCGGTCTTGGATATAACGAAGGCAAAGGTTGGCTTCCAATTGGTGCTTATAGTGATACAGTTTATGATATTCCATTTACCGGAACTTTTGATGGAAATGGTCACACAATTTCTGGTTTCTATATCAACAACAATCAATTATTTGTTGGTGGATTCTTCGGAAGAAATAGTGGAACTATTAAAAACATGAAACTTGTTGGAACAATTGATGCTATAGGTTCATGGTCAGCAGCTCTTGTTGGAAACAATAGTGACATGGGCGTTATTGAAAATTTAATTGTTGATGTCAATATGCCAAATGAAGGTCAAAGTGCAACAGGAACAATTGCTTCAACAAACTGGGGTAAAATTTCAAACGCATTCTCAATCAATGAAAAAGTAACTGGATTTAATGAAACAGCACAAGCTTGGGCTAAAGCTGGTATTGCTGTTGGATTAAATGAAACAACTGGTGTTTTAGAAAATATCTATGCAGTTAGCACAGATTTTGATGAAGAAACAGGTGCTTATAAATATGGTTTATTTGGTCATTCAAATAATGCTGAAGTAACTCAAGAAAGTGCTGGTAAGTTATCTAAATCACAAGAAGAAATGAAAGCTTTTGATTTTAGTTCAGTCATTAGTGATCCAATCTTTAATTTTGTAGAAGGTGAATTACCTGCATTAAATGTTCCATTTACTCCATCAACAGCTGGCTATATTGCTTTTGAAAATCTCCCATCATATTTATTTGTTGGTGATACTTATGAAGCATCAGTTAGCATTTATCCAGAAATCTATCAAGAAGAGTTAAAAGACGATGTTGAGTATACAATTAGTGGAGTTGATGGTGCAACTGTTACTGGAAATGCAATTGATTTAACAAATGCTGTTGTTGAAGACACTGCAACCTTAACAATTAATGCTAGTTTAACAGTTGGTAGTAAAATATTGACAGCAACTGGAACAATTCCAGTTTATAAAGAAGTAACAAGTGTTGAAATTACTAACCAAGAAACAGCTATTGATGAAGGTGGAAGTTTAGTTTTAACTACAACATTAACACCTAATATTGAAGATGCAGAAGTTACCTATGAAGTTAGTGCATCAACTGCTTGGATGACTGCTCCTTATATTACAGTTACTGGAAATGTTGTTACTTTAGATGAAAATATTCCAGCAGGTCTTGAATCAATTACTGTAACTGCAGAAGCTTATGGTGTAAGAAGTGGATCAGTAACATTTGGAGTTAGACATCTTGGAACAATTGCTGAAAATAACGTAGTTCATTATGGAGAAGATGCTTCAACTTATGATTACACACTTCCAGAAGCTGAAAGAGAAATTAGAAGTGTTAAAGTTGATGGTGTAGCTCTTGAAGCAAGTGAATATACATTTGAAGATCATGTCTTAAAGATTAATGGAAGTGTAATTAATGGTGCAAAAGATACAATGAGAAAGATCTTAATCGAAACTTCATATGGAATCTTTAATGCTTACGCATCTTCATTAACAAGAGAAGAATATGATGAAGAATGGATTAAAGCAAATGAAACTGAAGTCATTGAAATTGCTTCTGTTGAAGACTTTAAAAAGTACTTCCCAACTGATGGAAAGATGACTGAAGAATTTAAAGCTAATATGGCTAAAACATATATGCTTACTGCTGATATTGATTTTGCAGGAGAAGCAATTATTCCAGTAGGTACAGCTCTTGATGAAAATGGAAATTTAACAGAAAGTGCTGATAACACCAATTTCACAGGTAAGATTTATGGATTAGGTCACACCATTTCAAATTATGAATGTAATGGTAACGCATTTGGTGGATTATTTAGACAAGTTGAAGGTGGAATATTTGATTTAACAATTGATGGAGCAAATATCCATAACAATAATAGTTTGTTCGCTGGTACTCTTGCTGGTATATTAGGTGGTGGTGCAACTATTGAAAATGTAAATGTTGTTAATTCATCTGTTACAAATACATCTGAAGCAATCCCAGGAAATACAAGTGGAACAAATATTGGTGGTCTTGCTGGAAAATCTTGGATTGATGCAAAATATTCTACATATAATGGATTTAACGTTGACTTGTATGTTAAATAATGAAATTTGTAGTAAGATTAAGTAAATAATTAATAGGAAAAAAAGAAGATGGTTAAGAAGGAACTAGGAAAAAAGCAATCATTTGCTAGAGAAGTAAATAATGAAATTGTTTTAAAAGAAGTGAAAAAAAAGCCAAGTAGCGGTACTGAACTTGCTAGTAGGTTAAAACTTTCAAATGCAACAGTTTCGTCTATTCTTAGTTCCCTTCTCCATCAAGGTTTAATTAAAATATATTCAACCGATTCATTAAATGGACTTGGCAGAAAAAGAGTTGTTTATTCAATAAATGATAAGTACTGTTTAATTTGTGTTGTTTCAATTACTAGTTATTCAATTAGTATTACAATTTCAGATTTAGCTGGAAATACTTTAAAAGAACAAATTAAAGAAATTGAAAAATATGATCTTAAAACAATTTATGAAAGCATCATTCAAATTAAAGATATGCTTACAAGTGTTGAATTAAGGGACATTCCTCTAAAGAATATAATTATCTCTTTGCCAGGTTTAATCAACAAAAATACTGGAGATTTGCAGGTTTCTCCACAATTTGATAAGACTTTATTTAGTAATGAACATACAATTTCTAAACTTTTTAAAGACAATTTTAAATCAGATGTTTACCTTGAAAATGACTCAAAATTAATGATGCTTGGTGAATTAAGTAATGGTACGTTCCCATTAAATTCAAAAGGCATGTTAATTTATTTAGATTATGGTATTGGTGGTGGGCTTGAATTTGATAATAAGATGTTTTTAGGAAGTAGAGGCTATGCTGGAGAAGTTGGCTTATTAAAAGTCGAACAGAACAATGAAATAAAAGCGCTTGATGAATTTGTATCTTTAAGAGCCATTCAAGAAATTTATTTAAAAAAATACAATGAAGAAATTTCTCTTCATAAACTTTTTGAGCTTTATAAAAATTGTGATCGAAAAGTTAAAGAAGAAGTTTTAACTACAGCTGAAATTTTAGGAAAAGCAATTAATCAGGTAATTAGTGTGTTTGATTTAGACTACTTTGTTATTGACGGTCGAGTAACTAATTTTGGTGAAGAATACTTAAACAAAATTAGAGAAGTTGTAAATAAAGAACAACCAGATGTTGAGATTGTTTTTGGACATGATGTGAGACAAGCAATAGTTGATGGTGCTAAAAATATTGGTATTGAATATATTTTAAAAACAAACTTAAAAACTTTAAAAAAAGCTGAGAATTAAAGGCTTTTTCTTTTAAAAACATAATTTGAGGTATAAATATGGAAACACTAAGGTTAGACAATGTAACCAAAATTTATAAAGGAAAAAATCGTAAAGAAGGCGATGTTATTGCTGTTAAAGATTTTAATTTGGTTGTTGAAGATAATGAATTTATTGTTTTTGTTGGCCCATCTGGATGTGGGAAATCAACAACGTTAAGAATGATTGCTGGTCTTGAGGACATTAGTTCTGGCAATCTTTATATTGATGGCGAACTTGTGAACAAGATTGAACCAAATTATCGAAATGTTGCAATGGTGTTTCAAAATTATGCTCTCTATCCTCATATGAGCGCTTATAAAAATATGGCTTTTGGATTAAAGAATAGACATGTTCCAAAAGAAGAAATTGATGAGAGAATTCATGAAGCAGCTAAGGTTTTAGATATCGAGGATTTATTAAATCGCAAACCTAAAGCAATGAGTGGAGGTCAAAGACAAAGAGTTGCTCTTGGAAGAGCGATTGTTAGAACTCCAAAAATCTTCCTTCTTGATGAACCTTTATCAAATCTTGATGCTAAATTAAGAGCTCAAATGAGAGTAGAGATTAATAAACTTTACGAAAAATTAAAAACAACTTTTATTTATGTTACTCATGATCAGGTTGAAGCTATGACTATGGGAACAAGAATTGTTGTTATGAGAAAAGGTATTGTTCAACAAATTGATACTCCAACAACTTTATACGATTTTCCAAGAAATAGATTTGTTGCTGGATTTTTGGGAACGCCTCAAATGAATTTTTATGAAGTAGACTTGAAAGTTAGCGAAAATAAAGTATACATCAACCTTTTTAATAAAGAGTTAATTTATCCATTAGAAAAATTTAGAGAATTTAATAAAGATTTTTGTGATGGCAATGAGCATAAAGTTATTTTAGGTATTAGACCAGACAATGTTTCAATTTCAGAAAATGGCGAACTTGAATGTAAAGTTAATATTATTGAAACTTTAGGTAACGAATGTCTTGTTTATAGTGATTTTGATTTAAATAATGAAACAAGTATTAACGAATCTCTATCTTCTCTTGTTATTTCTTTGAAAGATAGAACAACATTTAAGATGGGTGATATCATCAAAGTCTCATTCGACCCAACTAAAATTCATTTCTTTAAAGATGAAGAAAGTAATGAAATATCAATTTTGTTAACTCCACGTACCAAATTAAACGAAATAAGTGGATATATTTATATAAAAGATAACAAAGCTTTTGTTAATATTGATGAAGGTTTAGGATTTGAACTTGTGAATTTGGATGTTTCAAAAATTAACGGAGCTTATAAAGAAAAGATGCACAGAGTTAAGATTTTAATTAATGATGGTGTTTCTTTAGATTCTAATGGCACTATTTCTCTTCGATACGAAGGAAAAGGATTAATTGGTAAAGAAACTTTATATCGTTATGAACTTAATCCAAATAAAGATTATGAAACTTCTTTTTATGAAAACAGCACCCATATCTATCTAAAGAAGGATTTAGGTATTAAAGAAAATGAATCGGCTAAAGTAAGTTTTGATTTTAATAAAGTTGAAGTTATTGGTGATGATAAATTATCAATCTTTGATTTAAGCAAAAAAGAAAAAGAACTTGATAAATATGATTTTGTTGAAGTAAAGGAAGAAGTTGAATCAACTAATAAAATCTTAAAACTATTTAAAAAAGAGAAGAGCAAAGAAGAAGTTATTGAAAGTTTAAATGATAAGGACGAAGTCATTCACGATTCATTTATTAAGAAGATTAAAAAATTCTGTGAAAGTGCTTTAGTAAAGTTTAAAAACATTTTCCACAAAAACTAGAAAGAAGGTATTCATTATGTCTGAATCAATTATGCATAAAGAAATTTTAATGATTCCTGAATCAATAAAATTAACAGAAGTTGCAAATAAAGAAAAAATAGTTGAGTTTTGTAAGCTTTTACATGAAAAAGATATTAAAAATATATGTGTAGTTGCTAGAGGAAGTAGTGATCATGTAGGAGTATATCTTAAATATCTGTTTGAGATATATGCTCATATTCCTGTTTCTTTTGCTGCATGTAGTGTAATCACTAAATATGATTCATATCTTGATTTTGATAAAACATTAGTAATTGGGATATCTCAATCTGGAAGTGGAGAAGATGTCTATGAATATTTAAAGATGAGTAAAGAGCATGGTGCTCTTACTGCTTCAATTACTAATAACAAAGATTCAATATGCGCAAGAGTTGCTGATTATCATTTTGATTTAAACTTAACTAAAGAAGAAGGCCTAGCTGCTACTAAAACATTCATCTCTCAAATATATGTAGCACTTATGTTAGTTAGTGAATACACTAATAACATTTATTTAAAGGAAGAAACGGAAAAGCTTCCTAAACTTATTGAAGAAGTAATAGAAAGTGAAGCTCATATAGAAGAAATAGCTAAAACTTGTATCAACTTTACTGATGCATTTCTTTTAAGTAGAGGTATTAACTATGTTTCTTCTTTAGAAGGAGCATTAAAGATGCAAGAAACAACATACATCAAAGCAAAAGGATATGCTAGTAGTGATTTCTATCATGGACCAATGGCTATTGTTGATGAAAAACAAAATTTACTTCTATTAAATTCACTTGGTAAAGTTGAAGATGATAACCATAAATTCTTTGACCGAGTCAAAGAATTGAATCCTAACATCATCGTTATTACAAATGATCCATATTTTGATAAGTGTGAAAAGCTTATAAAAATACCAAAATGTGAAGAAGTTATTTCACCATTTTTAATCATAGTAGCTATTCAATTATTAGTTTGTAATATTTCAATCTTAAGAGGAATTGATGTTGATCATCCAAGAAATCTTAAAAAAGTTACAATTACTAGATGATTATGAAAAGACTAGAAAAGGCAAAAGTATTGCTTGAAGATGGATATAAGATAGTAAATCTAGAAATAGAAGATGGCAGGTTTACTAAAATTGAAGAATGTAAAGATGTTAAAAATGAAAAGCAAGACAAACTCATTCTTCCAGGATTTTTTGATATCCATACACATGGAGCTAATGGAAAAGATTTTACAACAGTAAATTGTATTGAAGAGATTGAAACCATATTGAGTTTTTATGAAGCACATGGCGTAACTAGTGTTTTTCCAACTCTTCTTACAGAACATGACGAACTAATATTTAAACAACTTGAACTCATCTATCTTGCTAGTTTAAAACATAAAATCATTAAAGGAATACATCTAGAAGGTCCTTTTCTTTCAAAAAAATATAGAGGTGCTCAACTAGAAGAGTGCTTACAGTTACCTACAATTAAAAAATGTGATGAATTTATAAAACATTCTCATGGCTTATTTTCCTATATGACTCTTGCTCCTGAACTTGAAGGCACGGAAGAAGTAATTGAATATTTAACATCAAAAGGAATTAAAGTAACGTTAGGTCATAGTGATGCTAGTTTTGATGATGTAAGAAAAGCAAGAGAAAAAGGGTCAAAGTGTTTTACTCATTTATTTAATGCGATGAAACCACTTAATCATCATGATCCGTCAATAGTAATGGCGGCACTTTACTATAAAGACATGTATGCTGAACTTATTTTAGATGGAGCACATCTTCATAAAGAAGTAGTTAAATTTACTCGTAGTATTAAAGGAAACGATAAAATAATTGGTATAACTGATTCTTTAATGTGTGCTGGACTTCCTGATGGGGAATATAAAATAGGGAACACACCAATTATAGTTAAAGGAAAAGATGCTTTAATTAAAGGAACATCTACTAGAGCTGGATCAACTTTAAATATGCTTGAGGCTTTTAAAAATATCAAAGAGTTTTCGCATCTTGATGATTTAGAAGCTAGTAAGATTTGCTCTTTAAATGCAGCAAGAATGCTTAATATGGATAGTAAGATTGGTTCAATTAAAGAAGGGAAAAACGCTGATTTTATTGTGCTAGATAATGACTATAACCTAAAAGAAACATATATTAATGGAGAGAAAGTTTATTAATACTAGTCAAATAGATATACTTTTAAGACTAGAGAAAAAACTAAGTTTTAACAAAATAACTCAATGAATTGGTATGAACAAAAAATTTCAATTTTTTAAAATTGAAGCATTAAAAATAAACTATTAATGGAAACATTATCTAGAAAACACAAATAATGTTTCTGAAGATAACTCTTTATTAAATGAGTAATTATCTAAATTAAAGTTTTTAATATCTTCTATGCTAGTAATGTTGTTTTTTACTAAGTAATTAACCATTAAACCTCTAGCTATCTTAGAATATGTGTTTTTACTTATATATTTATTTCCACATTTTTCCATAAAAGCAATAGTAATAAACTTATCTTTTTTATCTAAATAAGGTTCAATGCATTTTGAATATTCTTTTGAGGCTAGATTAATAATGATGTGAGATTCATCTAATATTTCCCTATAAAGAGAATCACCCCAATAATCATATAGATTATTAAAATTATCTATTTTAAGTCTTGCTTGCATCTCTAATTGATATTTAATAATGCCATCAAATGGTTTTAAAACCCCGTAAAAACCAGATATTATTCTTAAATTTTTGTTTATGTAATATAATTCTGATTCATTAAAAGTGGATGGATTAATGTTTTTATAAACTAATCCGTCATATCTAAATATAGCTGGAATTAAGTCTTGATTTAAATTAGCAGAATGTAAAACTTCATATAAAGCATCAACCATTTTAGAATTGCATTTCCATAAAGCAGTTAATTCAGATTTACTTAAAGTTTTTAACTTGCTTAATATGTTTTTAGCTTTATCTATAAATATAGGTGTATCAATCTTCATATTTAAAGATTGATAATCTCTCATATTTTTAGCTGGAGAAATAATAATTCTCATTTAATATTTCCTAACATTGTTAAAGCATCAGTAGCGGCTTTTACTTTATCATTAGCAAAAACGATAATACCATCTTCATTAATTAAATAAGTGGTTCTAACTATTCCCATATAGGTTTTTCCATAGTTTTTCTTTTCTTTCCAAACATCATATTTGATTATAGCGTCTAATTTTTCATCACTAAGAAGAGTAAAACCTAGATTATAGTTAGTTTCAAACTTTTTATGAGAGCTAACTGAATCTTTACTTATAGCTAAAATAACAACATTTTTAGTTTTAAAATTTGCCAAGTTAGCATTATATTCACAGGCTTCTTTAGTGCATCCTGGTGTATTATCTTTTGGGTAAAAATAAAGAATAACTTTTTTACCTAGATAGTCTTCTAATTTATGCAATTTTCCATTTTGGTCCATTAACTCAAATGAAGGTGCTTTTGTTCCTATGGTTAACATTGATATTCTCCTTTAAATAACTAACAGTATAATATACTAAAATTTCATTATTTTAAAATCAGGTGCATTTGTTCATAAATATTTAATTTTAATTTCTTTATTTCAAATATTGCTCAGTAATATCGTAGAAAAATTCAGACGACCAAATCTCAATTTTTCTTTTATCATTTATAAATTCAATTACGTCATCTTTAGCAAGTTGGAAATCTACTTGTTTAAATTTTTCATAAAGCATAGATTTAAGTTGTTCTATAGTAAATGCATCTTCTGCCTTCAATACGTCTGAATTAATAAGTTTCTCTTTTAGAAATTCCATATTTGGTTTTACATGATGAGAAAGTAGATAAACATAATCATAAAAATCTCTTCCTTTAACTCTATGTTTCCAATTTCTTAATAAGCAGGCATGTATTTTTCGAGCAAAAATTGTTGGTAGGTCAAATAAAGTAATATTACAAGGATATGGAGTTAAAATTGATTTATGAGTAATTGCCTGCGAATTTAAAAGTTTAGTATCAACCTCGATCTTAACTTTTAAAAGTTCACTCTTATTAAAAGATTTTATTTTTGATTCTTCAAAAAGTGCTTTAAAGAATGTAGAAGCAGGAGTTGAAACATAAGCATCTAAAACTTCGCTCTGATTAGTTTTTTTCTTTTGTACAATATTTACTTCTATGCCTAGAGAAGTGAACTCACTTTTTATAATATCACTGGTTTTGAAATTACACATTCCTTGCTATAATTTCTTTATAAATGGAATATCAAAATTACTCAAAAGAAGAACTTATTAAAGAAATAAATAAGTTAAAAGAAGAAAATGAAAAACTTAAAAATCTTTTAGATTTGCACGGCATTTCTTTAAATAGTGAAGAAAAAGCTTTTGAAAACTATAATAAAGAAGAAAAGATAGATATCTACTTTTCTTATTTTCAAGGTAATCCAGATTATGTAGCAGAAGAGTATTTTAATAAAGCACAAAACAAAATTGCCTATGCGCCTTTATGTTTAAATAAGTTTAAAGAAGGATGTTTACTTTTAGAAAAGAAAAAGTGTAAGGAGTGTAAAAGAGCAAACTATGCTAAATATAATAAAGAGATAGTTTTAAAGCATTTAAAAGGCGAAATCTCTTTAGGCTTATATCCGATTAAAGACAATGAAAGAGTAAAACTCATTGCTTTAGATTTTGATGAAAAAGACTATAAAAAAGAGGTCTTAAAAGCAAAAGAGATTGCCTCTTATTATGGAATTGATGGAGCAATTGAAATATCAAAGTCTGGAAATGGTGCTCATTTTTGGATATTTTTTGATGAATGGGTTTTAGCCAAAGGTGCTCGAAAGATTGCTCACTTTTTGTTAAATGAAGCTTTTGAAAAAGGCTATATCGATAATTTAGATTCTTTTGATCGTTTAGTGCCTAATCAAGACAAGACTCAAGATAGTAATAAATTTGGTTCTTTAATTGCTCTTCCTCTTTCTGGAAAGATGGCTAGTCAAAATACAACCATATTTGTTGATGAGTATTTTGAAAAATATCAAAATCAATTTGGTTATTTAGCTAGTGTCAAAAAGGTCGATTTATTTACTTACAATCAATTACTTAACAAGATATATGAAGAAGAGAAGAAGAGTGAATTTTTACTAGGAAAGAAAGTGTTTTTTGAAGCTAAAGACTTCAAAAAAGGTTTAACTCTTCTTATTGATAACACAATTAGAATAAATAAAAGTAAATTAACTGAAGTTTCTTTAAACTATTTAAAAAGTATTTCTTCTTTATATAATCCAACTTACTTTGAATATCAAAGTAAAGGTTTATCTACTTTTAAAGAACCAATCTTTTTTAAATTATATGAAGAAGATGATTTAGAGGTTTCTTTACCTCGAGGAGTACTTGATACTTTAATTAATGCTTTAAATTTAAAACACGTTGACTATAAGATCATTGATAAAAGAATAGAAGGAGAAGTAATTGATATTAACTTTTTAGGAACTTTAAAAGCTGAACAAGCAAAAGCTCAAAAAGTGATGTTAGAAAAAGACAATGGAATCCTTGTAGCACCAACTGCTTTTGGTAAAACAATATTAGCTATATCTTTAATGAGTGAGATTAAAAGAAACACATTAATCCTAGTAGAAAAATTAACTTTGATTGACCAGTGGAAAGAAAAGATACTTTCTTTTACTGATTTAAAAGAAGAAGATATTGGTATTTTTAAAACTGGCAAAAGAAAGTTAACTGGTAAAGTTGATATTGTTTCAATTAAGTCTTTAGAAAGTAAAGAAATGGATGAAAGCATTTACTCAAAATATGGACTTGTAATAATTGATGAAGTTCATCATGTAGCAGCTGATACTTTGCTTTCTTCTGTAAGAAAACTCCATTCTAGAAGAATGTATGGCTTAACCGCAACGCTAAAAAGAAGTGATAAAAACGAAAACCGAATTAAAAAATTGCTTGGTGATGTTTTATATGAAGTTAAAGAAACTAATAGTTCTTTTAAAAGAATATTACATCCAATAATTACAAATTTTAATCGAGATTTGCATGATTTTGAGTCAGTAAAAGGCCGAATTGATTATAATAAGCTTATTAATGAGTTATATCTTGATCAAGATAGAAATGAACTTATTTTAAATACTCTTCTTCCTTTAATTAACAAACATAATATTTTAGTTTTAACCGAAAGAATTGAACATAGTGAAATATTATTAAGGGCTTATTAAAGCTAAGTCAGATTTTAAAAACATATATCTAATTAATGGATCAATGTCAAAAAAAGAGCAAGATGCTTTTAAAAATTTTCTAGACAATTTAGATGAAGGTGAAAAAGTCTTAATCATTTCAACTGGGAAATATATTGGTGAAGGATTTGACTTAACTCGTTTAGATACTCTTTTTGTTACTATGCCTATTAAATGGGAAGGAACCTTACAACAATATGTTGGTCGTTTACATCGAGAAAGCGACAACAAAAAAGAAGTTCATGTTTATGATTTTGTCGACTTAAAAATAGGAATTTTTGAAAGAATGTTTAATATTCGCTTAAGTAAATATCATAAGCTTTATTATTTAGGTGAAAGAAAAGAAGAAGAACAGATTATTTTCTCGCGTAAAGATTACTATAAAACTTTAATTAATGATTTTGCGAAAGCTAAAACTAATGTTTCTTTCTTTATTAGTTTTGGTTATGAAGATGCTATTTATTCTTTTCTTAAATATATAAATGTACCTTTAGATATTTATACTAACTTAGAATTTAAGTTTAACGAGAACCAATTAGTTAAAGTTCACTTTAAGAAAGTTTCTTTAAATTTAATATTAATAGATGAAAAGATAATCTATTTTGGTGATTTAAATCCATTCATGTTTAAAAAGGATGAAGAAGAATCACTTTTAAGAATTATTGATAGCAAATATGCAAAAAGTTTAGTTCATGAAATTGGTAGTGATGATCCTTTAATTGACTTAAGAATAGAGGAGTGATGATTTAACTCTATCAATTCCTTAAAAATTTTAAATTTAGAATAGTTAAATTAGGCATTTCTAATACCTTGAAATAAGTAATTAAGGAGACAGATAAATCCTGAATTTTAGTTTGAAAAAATAAAACTCGCTCATAAAATTTGTAATTTCAAAAAACTTGCTCATAAAATTTGTAATTTTCAAAAAAACTCGCTCATAAAATTTGAGATTCTCCAAAAAAGTCGCTCATAAAATTTGAGATTTTTCAAAAAACTCGCTCATAAAATTTTGAAATCATCTTTTAAAAAACTAATTATGATAGTAAAATTATTCCAGAGGCAGTTAAAGTGTTTAAAAGAAAAATTCAACAAAAATTAATCGAATGGTCTAGCAAAGAAAAGCATCATCCTTTAATCATTTCAGGATTAAGGCAAGTTGGTAAAACAACATCCGTTTTAGAATTTGCTAAGAACTATAAAAAGAATGTTGTCTACATAGATTTTCGAGAGAACAAAAATGCTCAATTAGCTTTTAATGGCGATTTTAATATTGATGAAATAACAACTTATTTAACTGCAATACTACCAAATGTTAAGTTTATACCATATGAAACGGTTATAATTTTTGACGAAATTCAAGATTGCCAAAATGCACGAAGTTCACTCAAATATTTTGAAATAGATGGTAGATATGAAGTTATAGCAACTGGTTCCTTGCTAGGTGTTAAAGGTTATCATATCAATGATAAATCAAGAGGAATACCTGTAGGCTTTGAAGAAAATGTTGTCATGAAAGCAATGGATTTTGAGGAATTTTTATGGGCATTAGGCAAAAGCGAAGAATTGACTGATTATTTGAAAGATTGCTATTTAAGAAAAAGACCAATTAATCCAGGAATTTATGAAGAAGTCAGAAAACTTTATTTGCAATACGTAGTTGTTGGTGGAATGCCAGAAGTGGTTTCTGATTTTGTTAAAAATAGAAATTTTCAAAGGACGTATTTAATTCAAAAAAACATTTTATCTTCGATGGAAGCTGACTTTGGTAAAAATCTATTAGATGATGGTTCGCTTAAAACTAATTTTAAAGAAAAAGGAGTTTTAGAAATTGCGTTTAATTCGATTCCAAACCAATTATCTAGTGAGAATAAGAAATTTATGTATAGTAGAATCGAAGGAAAGATTTCAAATAGTGAATACTTAAAAGCTTTAACATGGTTAGAAGATTATGGACTTATTGTTAAATCTTATAATTTAAAGTGTTTGGAACTGCCATTAAAAACCAACGTAATTGAAGATCAATTTAAAATATATTTAGCAGATATTGGACTATTGGTAGCTATGAATGAACAAGGTACCATTAAGGATATACTTACTGATAACTTATATATATATAAAGGAGCAATATTTGAAAATTTATTTGCTGAAACCTTTAATAAAAGTAATCTTGATTTATATTATTACCGTAAAAAGAATAGTACATTAGAGATTGATTTTATTAGTAGACGTAATGGAAAGGTTTTACCTATTGAAATTAAAGCTACAAATGGAAACAGTAAATCTTTAAAAGAAGTTTTGACTAATCCTATTTATGAATGCGATGAAGGAATAAAATTTTATGATGGTAATGTATCAAAAAATGATAAATATTATTCTTTGCCTCATTTTTTAAGTGTCTTCTTTAAAGGTGAATATGAATAGTGATTTATGGACTTTCAAAGAAATTTAATCTGAAAAATGTGCAATTAATTGGTTGCTATATATTGTAAAAATGTGCAATTAATTGCTGATAATATGTTGCAAAAATGTGCAATTAATAGCTCATTATAAGTTGCAAAAATGTGCAATTAATATAGTGTTATATCTTGTAAAATGTGCAATTAATTGTAGAATTATTTCATGGAAAGAAAGTATTTAAATGATTTAATTGCACGGAATAACGACACTAATAAAAAGCCTTTAATGGTATGGGGTGCCCGCCAAGTTGGTAAAACTTATCTAATTGAGGAGCTTTTTGCAAAGAATTTTTATAAAGGAAAGTATTTACGAATTGATTGTTCAGATGATACAAGTTTTACTCAATATGCTTTGAAAAACCCTTCCCTTGATAAAGTATTAGATTATTTAAAAATTAACTACCGTTTTAATGATGATGGCAAACACTTGTTAATATTTGATGAAGCACAAGAATGTTTACCACTTGTTAAAATGATGAAACATTTTTGTGAGAAAAGACGTGATATACCTTTAATAGTAACTGGGTCTTTAGTCAGGCTTAAAATTTTTAGAGACGCTCATAAGCGTGGTGTAAATACTCAAAATAGTAAGTTTATTTTTCCTGTTGGCAAAATAAATCAACTATATATGTATCCTTTAACTTTTGATGAGTTTGTTTATAACTATAATAAAAGTCTTTATGACTATCTAAAGACACATTTTAAAAACAATATAACTATTGATTATGAGGTTCATGAAGAACTATTAAAAGTGTTTAATGATTATTTATTTATTGGCGGAATGCCAGAAGTAGTAGAAACTTTTATTAATGAATCTGGCGATAAATATCGAGCTTATAACTTGTCTATTAAAAAAATAAATGAGATTTATGATAATTATTTAGCGGATATGGATCTTTATCAAGCTTCTCCTGAATCAATAATTAGAAGTAGACATGTTTATAACGACATTTATAAGCAGTTGAATAAAGAAAATAAGAACTTTAAATTCTCATTATCTGTTAATGGTGCTCGAGGAAGAGATATGATAAATCCAATTGCTTGGCTAGTGGAAGCAAGAGTTGTCAATCAATCATTTTTACTTAAAGAAAAAATAAGAAGTCCGCTTATTAAAGAGGAAGATTCATTAATGAGATTATATCTTGCTGATAGTGGCATCTTTACACATCAAAGTGGTATGAACGCTAAAACTTTCTTCTTTAATGACATGAATTCTTTATCTGATATATTTTATGAAAACTACGTAAGCACCGAACTTTCTGCCAGAGGTTATAACCTTTTTTATTGGAAAGGCAAAAGAAATAGCGAGTTTGAATTTATTTTAGATATTGATTCAAGAATAATTCCTATAGATGTAAAAAAGAGCAGAGGTAAATTAAATTCTTTAGAAGAATTTCGACAACATAATAAAAAAGACGTGGTTATTAAAGTTTCTTCAAATCAATGTGGTTTTGATAAAAATAATTTAATACTAACTATTCCATTTTATTATTTTTCTTTTTTCTTGGACGCTTTAAAAGAAGGTGGAAGTGATTATTTAGATAAATTGATTGGAAGTTTCAATTAGAAGTATTAATTGGTCAATTCATCCGATAGTTTCTAAAAAAACATTTCGCCAAAAATCTAAAAAACAATTCGCCATTTAGGGCTATCGCAAGAAAGTAGAAAATTTTAAAAACGCACAGTTTTGAGAGGTAAAGCTGTGTGTTTTTTATTTTATGTATTGTACAAATAT